>Ga0265297_10005341_pt1 | contig 19689 bp, 28 predicted proteins | sample Munlanlwell13791_FD_192502 | JGI IMG/M metagenome (GOLD analysis project Ga0265297, IMG submission 192502) | Leachate microbial communities from a municipal landfill in Southern Ontario, Canada - Leachate well 137-91 | ecosystem: Engineered > Solid waste > Landfill > Unclassified | place...
TATTTTTTTATTGTTGTAAAGCGGCGAGCCACGCCGAACCCGCGCTGCATTAGCAGGAAGCGAGCGGCCCAGCGAGCGCCATTGCGCGCTCAATGCGGGAGCGCCCCCCAGGGCGCGGTGCATTATAGCTGTTTCCTTATGAACCAGCTTTACCCCGGTATTATTAACACCCGGCCTTAAAGGATAGGCCGGTGTCCTGCATTCTGCAGGAAGAGGTTGTTTCCGGGAAAGATTGTTTGCCAGGGGGGCGGGGATAGAGATGTTTCAGTAGGTGGTTTATCCTGGGGGATTTTCAGGTGGGGGAGAAAAAATTAAAGGATTTCAGATCCAAAGAAAATTCGTTTTTTTGTGAATCTGGACCCCATTTTTCTTTTTGCCTGTTTTTGACAAGATGACTATAGGGTAACCTATAGTCAAAACGCAACTTAGCGCCGGCGAGACGAAAGTTCGAGCCAATCTTTTTCGCAAACTCCCGTTTTCCTTCCAGCGATCCCTTCCGATCGGTTAGATAAATTATTTTTCCACCATCCATTGAGTTTCTCGCTAAGCGGTCCGGATGCCAGGGCGGCTGCAACACCAGCGTTCTCACCGGCACGTTACTACAAGTGGTCTCAGGAAGAGCTTGGAGTACGTTCTAAGCTTCATAGAACATACATTGGTAGTTTACAAACATAAAATCAAAATAGAAAAATCACCCTATTCATATTCGCTAGAAGAAACTTTAGGATTTAAGAAATATCTGTATTGGGAAGACAGAATAAAATTAGAGATAACTAGCGAAGAATGGCTTGTTTTATGGACATTTCCCGAAGTAACTTCACTATTTGATCTTTATGAAGCAGTCCAAGTTCAAGTTGCAGGTATTTCTAGCTTGATAGATGGTTTGCTTTCAGAATAGTACTTTCCGATAGCAAGTTTTATTATTACATTGGTCCAATCTTGGTGAGGAAATCCCTTTCAAATTTTGCCTTGCCTGTTTACAGAAAGTGTTTCTATGGTAAGCCCTTTCTGGGCGTCCTTATCGTGGATACCTCTCAAATTTACCAATAGCTGTTTACAGGGAGGGCTTCCCCTTGTGCAATATTACTGCCCGGCCACACGGAGATTGCTTCTTGTAGTATACGATAAAACGATTCGAAATAATGATTTACAGCAAAAAGTATTTGGTATAGAATAAGCTCATTACAAAGAGGCGTAAATGAGATGCGCATAGTAAAAATTCAAGGCAACTCCTAAAATAAGGGGTTGCTTTTTTTAATTTTTGACTTGTTATTTGTCGAACTAATAAAAAAGAGGAGAAGATGCAGAAGACGATATTTTTTTCTGTAATTGCTGCTATTTGTTTGTTAACAATACCAATGCCATCGAAATCTACTGCGGATGAAGGAGATTTGTGTTGCTATGATGATAAAGGAAAAATGATAGCAAGATGCAGTCAGCTTGCCCCGTATTATAACACACTTAATGGAGAATGTTACGCGGTTCATGAGAATTGTGTGAAGGATTCCGGCGGTCATAGTTTTTGTTTCAGATGTAGTACTAAATGTTAATAACTTTGGGAATCTTGAAAGAGGCTCGTCAGCAGAGCTAACTGCAAACAAAAACATACGGAGGTGCTGGGGCAGAAGTGGTAATGTTTAAAACTAAAAGGAGTAAGTAATAAGTGAAGAAAATAACTTTTCTCCTATCGACTCTTTCAATTTTGTTTTGTGGAATCACATTGTCATACGGAAAGCAAAGCGTCTCCGCAGAAGCAAAACGGCATTTTGACCGCGGCTTGGCTGCTCTTGAGATGGCAAGTTCTACAGAAGATTATGCCCCAGCGATCAAGGAGTTCGAGCAGGCGGTAAGCCTTGCGCCGGACTGGCCGGATGCTTACTACCAGCTGGCAATGGTGCAGGAGAAAACTAAAAAATACAGCGCTGCAGTAAAAAATCTCAAGCAATACCTTAAACTCGCTCCCAATGCCAGCGACACTGAAGCAGTAAAGAGCCTTATCAATAAGCTGGAGTATAAGAGGGAACAGGAGGAAGAGGTCAAAAGAGTTTATGAAATGATGGCTTCGGGCCGTTATGAAAGAAAAGAGATTAGCCACAAAAAACTGAGTGGAAAGGAGTCTATTTGGGTCCCTCTGGAAACTTTTCGAATAGTAGCGGGCAAAATGCAGGTAAGTAATCACTGGTATGTAGCTGCTGCCAAGCATGGCGGTTACCATCCGAAGCAACATCCGCCGATACCGAGGGAATGGGAGCCGGTAAAGGTAAACGGTAGATTTTATGAGTATACGTACTTATACTATATGGATATGTTTTCAAACTATGGAGGCTATGTCGCGCAGATTGATAATGAAGTAAAGGGAGAAATTATTTCGATTGATCCACCCCGGGTAAAAGAAATAGCTAAACAATCCGTTGATTGGGGAGCGCCAATAGAGAGGAACAAGAATCCGTGGATTATTAATGATAATTATAATGTAGTAACAGAATATATATATGAATTAATCGCCAACCAATTAGAGCTAAAAATGGGCGGACAAAAAGGACAGCTTTCGAGCTTTTCCCGTCGCTAACCCAGTAATTCGCCTCTCTAAAGCCAAAATATTATTGATATATTGAGGTATTGCGCATATAATTAGGCTAATAAATCCAGAGAGGTTTCCCCTCGGTTCATACGAGAGGAACCCCAGTAATACTATTCTCCATGTAGGGTGTAGTTCGAAGCGATTGTTTTCAGTATCTTGTTCTTCCCCTGGGGATTTTCTCTAACATATTGATAAGGAAGCGGTTAGAGAGTTCGAGTATCGTTAACGCATTCTTATAATAAGCCGACGCTAGAGACCTATTTTGATTAGTAACAGTCTCCAATTTTAAGTTCACCCAATACTTTACACCCACAGGATCCGGGTAGTTTTTAGTAGAGCCGCTTTTGAATAAAAAATCCTTGACAAGAATAAGCCTGTGTAGTATATTTAGTAATGGAAACCATTTTCAATAAGGAGATATATGCCAAGAGGCGAGTGTAGAGGACAGGGGTGGTGGCATGGTAAGTTTAGAGGATGTGGGTATCGGCTTACCTTGGGCCGGGAGGCTATCCTGGATGTTTTATCCAAGTCCGAAGGTCACTTAAGCGCCGAAGATATATACATGAAGATCCATTCTAAGCATCCCAGCGTAGGCCTGACTACTGTATATCGGACGCTGGATGTGTTATCAGGCCTTGGCATGATATATAAGCTTGATTTTGGAGACGGCAGGTCCAGGTATGAGTTTGCCGAAGGACCTAAGGGAGCGCATCATCACCATCACCTGGTTTGTACCCAATGCCATAAGATAATCGACTATACTGATTTTATTGATGATGAAGTAGAGCTGCTTAATCAAACCGAGAAGGGGTTAGGGCAAAAATATAAGTTTAAGATTACTAATCACCTTATCCAATTTTACGGTTTATGTAATAATTGCGCCGGAAAGTAAGGTTATATTTTTTTCGTTGATAATGGAAATGGTTTCCATTTACAACAATTGAGGTTAAAAATGCCTAAATTTGATGGTATGGGCCCGGCAGGATTAGGGCCATTGACGGGAAAAGGAATGGGGTACTGTGTTGTTAAGTTAAATGCCAAAGGCGATAAAATTCAAGGAAGTAAAGGAAAGGGGGTGTTTGATATGCCAAGAGGAGACGGAACTGGCCCTATGGGATTGGGCCCGATGACAGGAAGAGCGGCGGGTTTCTGTGCCGGTTATTCTGCGCCCGGTTATCTGAACTCTGCGCCCGGCAGAGGTTATTTTGACCAGGGTAAAGGGTTTTATGGCTGTGGCGGCGGCAGAGGCCGGAGAAACTGGTTTTACGCTACCGGGCTTCCTGGCTGGCAAAGAGCTTCGATGGGGATGCCTGCTTTTGGCGGAGCGTATCCTGATACAGCTGTGATTGTTCCGAAGCAGGAAGCTGATATCCTGAAAAATCAAGCCGATGTTTTAAAAAAGCAGCTTGAGGATATTCAAAGCCGCATTGAGACTTTGGAAAAAGCCGAGGTAGAAAAGAGTGGATAACTGTTATAGGATGAGGGGATAGATTTTAATTTTGTTCCCTCATCCTAGCTTATAAAAGAAGGAGCGATTATGCGAGTAGCCATATCTACGGACGGAGAGTTCGTGTCTGCCCATTTCGGCAGATGTCCGACTTTTACCCTTGTTGATATTGAAGACGGCAAGGTAACCAAGAGAATAGAGGTAGCTAATCCCGGGCATCAGCCTGGAGCAATTCCCGAGTTTTTGCATGGAAAAGGCGTCAACTGTATCGTCTCCGGCGGTATGGGGATGCGGGCAACTTCATTTTTCGAGGAATATAACATCAAAACGATTGTAGGAATAAGCGGGAAAATCAATGAAGTAGTAGAGCAGCTTAAAAAAGGCACCCTGGAAGGCGGAGAGAGCCTTTGCAATCCTGGGGCGGGTAAGGGTTACGGTTTGGAAAAAGAAGAATGTGATCATCCTCATAAGGAGAATTGTGATCATCCGGGAGGTAATATATGAAGATTTGCGTTACTTCAGAAGGTGGCAGCCTGGATTCTAAGGTAGATCCGCGTTTCGGCAGGTGTCAGTATTTTATTATTATTGAAACCGATTCTTTAGAATTTGAGGCTGTCAAAAACCCGAATATCGAATCTATGGGAGGCGCAGGAATCCAATCTGCGCAATTGGTTGCTTCAAAAAAGGTCAAAGCTGTGGTTACGGGAAATGTAGGCCCTAATGCCTTTCAAACATTACAGGCTGTAGGAATAGAAGTTTTTACCGGAGCCTCAGGCACGGTCAAGGAAACAATTGAGCAATACAAAAAAGGAGAGTTTAAGGCAGTTTCAGGGCCAAGCGTCGGCTCAAAGGCTGGTATGCCCGGCAAGAATAAACAGTAAGGATTATCTATGGCAGCGAAAGTAGATAAAAATAAGTGTAATGGCTGCGGCACATGTAAAGACATTTGCCCTGTAAACGCTATAAAAATAGAAAAAGATAAGGCCGTTATCAGTGACGATTGCGTTGAGTGTGGCGCTTGCGTCAACCAATGTCCGAATGAGACAATTTCGATTTAGGAGGATCAATGAACACGCATCAGTATTTTTTTAGCTCTGAATCCGTAGGAGAAGGCCATCCCGATAAGTTATGCGACCAAATATCCGACGGCGTATTAGATGAAGTTTTAAAACTCGATCCGGATAAACAGAGGAGCAGAGTGGCATGTGAGACATATGTTACGATGGGGCTTTTGGTTATCGGAGGGGAAATTGCGACTTCCGCCTACGTTAATATCCAGAAGCTCGCCCGCGAGATTATCAAAGATATAGGTTATACCCATCCCAGGTATGGCTTTGATTATGAGACTTGCGCGATTGTTAATACAATTAATAGCCAATCTCCCGATATCGCTCAAGGAGTAAATACCGGCGGGGCAGGAGACCAGGGGATTATGTTTGGTTACGCCTGTAATGAAACAAAAGAATATATGCCTCTGCCGATAATGCTCGCGCATAAATTGGTAAAACGTATGGCAGATGTACGCAGGTCCGGCATATTAAAATATTTGGGCCCGGATTGTAAATCGCAGGTTACGGTTGAATATCAAAACGGTCTGCCTAAGCGCGTAGATGCGGTTGTGCTTGCCTGCCAACATACCGATAAAATCTTGGATAAAATGGGCAAAAATATCACTCTCAGGGCGCGACAAGAACTTATTGACGTTGTTACTAAGCCGATTTTAAAGCACCTGGTTGATAAAAACACAAAGTATTACGTTAACCAAACCGGCAAGTTCTTAATCGGCGGGCCGCAATCCGATACCGGGATGACCGGCAGAAAAATAATCGTGGATACCTACGGTGGGACTGTCGCGCACGGAGGAGGGGCATTTTCAGGGAAAGACCCCACCAAGGTTGATCGTTCTGCGGCTTATATGAGCCGTTATATTGCCAAAAATATGGTCGCGGCAGGGTTAGCTGATAAATTCCTTGTTCAGTTAGCTTATGCTATTGGTTACTCTGAGCCGCTTTCTGTTTATGTAGAGACCTATGGCACGGGTAAGTTACCCAATGATAAATGCGTCAAGCTTATTCGCGATAATTTTAAGCTTACACCGCGAGGTATAATTGATTCGCTTAAATTACTGCGTCCGGTATATAGGAAGACCGCCTGTTACGGGCATTTTGGCCGTGATGACGCGGGTTTTAGTTGGGAATTGACGGATAAGGCGGAAGTTTTAAAAAAACAAGCAGTAAGGTTGTAGGATGAGGAGGTGATAATATGCCAAGAGGAGATGGAACTGGCCCCAGAGGCCAAGGCCCAGGTATGGGAAGAGGTATAGGGATGGGTAGGGGCAGTAGGGGCAATGCCGGCCCGGGAGGCAATTGCGTATGCCCTTCGTGCGGCGAAAAGGTGCCTCATCAGGCAGGCACACCCTGCGCATTGATGAACTGCCCTAAGTGCGGAATAAGGATGGTAAGAGAATAATTACAAGGAGGAGTTTATATGGGTACAAAAGCAAGGGAGTTGGTCGGCGCTGATGTAAAGAAAATAGTTACTTTGTTAAACAAAGCTTTCGCGGATGAATGGCTTGCCTATTATCAGTATTGGGTAGGCGCTAAAATCGCGCGCGGGCAAATGCGCGGCGCGGTTGTCGGCGAGTTAGAACAGCATGCGGGCGAAGAACTGAAGCATGCCGGAATGCTTACCGAAAGGATCATTCAATTAGGCGGTACGCCTATTTTAAAGCCCGAGGATTGGTATAAACAGACAAATTGCGGTTATGATGCCCCGGAGGATCCTTCGGTTAAGGCGCTTTTGAAACAAAATATCAAAGGTGAACAATGCGCCATAGAAGTCTACAAGAAACTTTCGGAAGCAACGAAGGATAAAGATGCGGTCACGTATCATCTTGCGCTTGGAATAATGGCGGATGAGATTGAGCACGAAGAGGATTTAGAGTCTTTGCTTGAAGATATGACAAATAAGTAGGCCCCTTTGGATAAAGAAGTTTTAGAGAACCATACAAGGTATATAGAAAGAGTCCGTTTTTACCAAAGTAACGGTTACGATTTAGAAAAGGAAAGAGATTTTATCCTCGATAAATCCCTGCCTATTTCCGGGGAAATCCTTGAAATCGGGACCGGTAAGGGGCATTTTGCCCTTGCTTTGGCTAAGCGTGGTTATGGCTTCACGAGTATAGATATCTCTAATCAGGAACAAGAGATAGCTATGCTAAACTTGCGGTATTTTGGCCTGGAAAAACAGGTTGCCTTCAGGATCGAAGACGCCGAGCGCTTAAGTTTTCCGGGCCAAAGTTTTCATACTATATTTTCCATCAATGTATTTCATCATCTTACGAGGCCGCTCGCGGTTTTAGATGAGATAAGCCGTTTGTTGTACCCCAGCGGCAAGGCAGTCTTAAGCGATTTTAGCGATAAAGGGCTAGAGATCATTAACGCCTGCCATACGCATGAAGGCAGGACGCATGACTATGCCAAGCACCGGTTAGACGAAGCCAGGGATTATTTTGTTAATAAGGGCTTTAGCATTAATGAATTTCAAAGTAAAGTCCAAAGGACAGTTGTCGCTATAAAGGGTAAATAGTATGATTATTTCAATAGCAAGCGGAAAAGGCGGCACGGGAAAGACTACAGTTGCGGTTAATCTGGCTTTATCTTTAGATAATGTGCAATTTCTTGATTGTGATGTAGAGGAGCCCAACGCCCATATTTTCTTAAAGCCCTGCATTGAAAAACAGGAAAAGGCGTATATACCCGTCCCGGAAATCGACGAATCTAAATGCTCTTATTGTGGCAAATGTGCCGAGGTCTGTGTTTATAATGCGCTAGCGGTACTCCCCGGCCAAGATGGCAAAAAAGGAACTTCTTTAATCTTTGCGCATCTATGCCATGGCTGCGGTGCCTGCAGCGCCCTATGTCCTCAAGGAGCAATAAAAGAAGTTAATAGGGAAATCGGCGTGGTAGAGCTCGGTAATTCCGGGGAGATTGAATTTATTCACGGAAAACTTAATATCGGCGAAGCAATGTCTCCGCCGCTCATTCGGCAAGCCAAAAGACATATTAAATCTGATAAAACCGTTATTATTGACGCCCCTCCGGGAACATCCTGTCCGGTAGTCACTTCAGTTAAAGGCAGTGATTTTTGTGTGTTAGTGACCGAACCGACGCCGTTTGGTTTGAATGATTTGATTTTAGCTGTAGAGGTCTTGAGGAAATTAAAGATTCACTTTGGCGTAGTAATTAACCGCGCTGACTTAGGTAATAACAAGACGGAAGAATATTGTAAGCGAGAAAGCGTTCCGGTTTTAATGAGGATACCTTTTAGAAAAGAAATCGCCATGGCTTATTCTAAGGGAGAGCCTATGGTTAAAGCGTTCCCGGAATATAAAAAAGATTTCCGGGAGCTTTACAGCGCCATCAAAAATGGAAAATTTGATTAAAGATTTCCTTAAACAAAAAAGATTTGCTGTAGCAGGCTCATTCAGGGACGAATCCAAATTTGCCTATAAGATCTTTAAAGTTTTAACAGGGCGGGGCTATGAAGTTTTCCCTGTTAACCCGCGTATAAGCGAAGTCGACGGCAAGGTTTGTTATAAGACCGTAAGCGATATTCCATATAGCGTTGATGTCGTTAATATCGTAACTCCTCCGTCGGTAACCGAAAACATTTTAAAAGAATGCTTTCGGAAGGGTATAAAAAGAGTATGGATTCAACCCGGAGCAGAGAACGAAGCCGCGATTAAATTTTGTAAAAATAATAATATTGCAGTTATTCATAGCATGTGCGTAATTTTGGAAACGCTCAAAGAAGAGGAGATATGACGAAGAAAAATTCGGATATATTGGTTATTGGCGCAGGGCCCGCGGGAGTAGTATGCGCAGTAACTGCCAGGAAATATTATCCCGCAAAGAGCATTACGGTGATGAAAGATGTAGCGGACGGGGTTATTCCCTGCGGAATCCCATATATGTTTGCCAGCCTTAGTAATCCCGATGAAAATAAACTAGGAATGGAATCTTTGGAGAAGAGTAACGTTGAGGTTGTTGTTGATTCCGCTGTAAGCATAAACCGTAAAAGTAAGACTGTAGAGACAAGAAATAAAGGTACGTATTCCTATGAAAAATTAATTTTAGCGATCGGTTCAACTCCCATAATTTTGCCTATCAAGGGAGTGGATAAAAAAGGGGTATACCCGATAAACAAAGAAATGGGTTATTTAAAAAGCGTGATAAGCCAGATTAAGCAGTGCAAAAATGTGTTAGTCATAGGCGGAGGATTTATCGGGGTGGAGTTTGCCGATGAGCTTTCTAAAATCAAAGGCATCAACGTCACTTTAGTTGAAATGCTTCCTCAGATACTTGCTAATTCCTTTGACCCCGAATTTTCGCAGATGGCCGAGGCGCGTTTGCGGGAAAAAGGAGTTACTATTTTAACCAATACCAAAGTCGAGGAAATAGCCGGACAGGATAAAGTTGAAAGGGCCAAATTCAGCGGCGGAAAAGAGCTGCCGGTTGAGGGCGTAATTCTTGGGGTAGGTTCAAAGCCGAATGTAAAAATAGCCGTGGACGCCGGATTAGAGATTGGGTCCTGTAAGGGTATTATGACCGATGAGTATATGCGTACCTCAACCGATCCGGATATCTTTGCGATCGGAGATTGTTCCTGTAAAAGAGATTTCTACACCCGTAAAGCAATTCCTGTGATGCTGGCTTCTACCGCAACGGCCGAGGCAAGGATTGCGGGCGCCAATCTTTATCAGATTAAGGTAATCCGCGAGAATAAGGGGACTATTGCGGTATATTCGACTTACATCGACGGGTTGGTTTTGGGGTCGGCCGGGCTTACCGAAAAAACCGCCCGGGAAGAAGGTTTTGAAATTGTTGTCGGCAGCATTGACGGCGTAGACAAGCATCCCGCTTCTTTACCGGGTGCCTCCAAGGGTAAGATAAAACTGATTTTCTCCAAGCAATCGGGGATCATTTTGGGAGGGCAGGTAAGCTGCGGTATGTCCTGCGCGCAAATGATTAATATAATAGGTGTCGCAATTCAAAAGCGCATGTCGGCTACGGAATTAGAGACTTTGCAAGTAGCAACGCATCCTTACTTGACCAGCGCTCCGACAATGTTCCCCATAGTTTTAGCAGCTCAAGACGTTTCTGGGAAAATATAATAAGGGCAAATTGGCATGAAACAAATAGTTATTATTAGCGGAAAAGGCGGCACAGGCAAGACAGTATTTACAGGGGCGTTTGCCGCTTTAGCGCGAAATAAAGTTATGGCTGATTGCGATGTAGATGCCGCGGATTTGCATTTATTATTACAGCCAAACATTAAAGAACGCCATGATTTTAGGAGCGGTTTAAGCGCGTCAATTGATAAAAAGATATGCCAGCAATGTGGAAAGTGCATAGTAGCCTGTAGATTTAACGCTATAAGCGATGATTTTGTGATTGATCATGTTGTTTGTGAGGGGTGTGGTTTTTGCAGCCATATTTGCCCGGTTGACGCCATAAAGATGGAAGAGAACCTTGCCGGAGAATGGTTTATTTCAGAGACGCGTTTTGGCCCTATGGTGCATGCCAAGCTTGGGATCGCTGAAGAGAATTCAGGAAAATTAGTTTCTTTGGTTAGAAAAAAAGCGCAAGAACTGGCAGAGAAGAATAACTGCGATTGGGTTATTATTGATGGCGCTCCCGGTATAGGTTGCCCCGTAATTGCGTCTCTGTCAGGCATCGATTGTGCGATAGTAGTAACTGAGCCGACCTTATCCGGTTTGCATGATGCATCGAGAGTTATTGAAGTGGCTAAACATTTTAATGTGCCATCGAAGTTAGTAGTCAACAAATACGATTTAAACCCTGATATGTCGGAGAAAATAGAAGAGTATTGCCATCAAAACGGAATCCCTTTGATCGGTAAAGTCGGATTTGATAAAACGGTCGTAGAAGCGATGGTTGATGGCAAGACTATAATCGAGTATAAAGATTCAGCAGCCAAGGATGCAATTTGCCGGATTTGGGAAAAACTACAGGCTTAATAATGGATTTAACAGATAAGCGTGATATTCATATAGTTAAATATTTTTCTTCCTTTGTAAGCGTGTCCGAAGGGAAAGTTATTAATATTACCGATCCAACGCTTACGTTCTGCCCCTTAGCAAGTCATCTGTATAAAGGTTTCAGAGGTAAGCGCGGTAGCGATAAAGAAGCAATTAAGGCCGCTATCAAAAGCGCAATTGAATCAAAGATAAAAGATTACGGCCTTTTTACCGGTAAGAGGAAGTTTTCCTGCAGAGAGGTTGAGGTACCGTACGGCGCTTCGGAGATGTTGAGTTTCGCGTTAAGAAAAAAGGCAATTGATGCGGCGGTTGTGGTTTGTGAGGGTGCGGGAACAGTTATTACAGATATACCGGATATTGTCCGCGGTATAGGGGGCAGGATGAACAGTATATTGTTGACTTCTCCCATTGAGGGTATTATCAAGAAGCTTAAGATTTCCGGTTGCCGGGTAATCTTTGAGAATGCTTTAGTCGACCAGGTTCGGGGGGTCAAAGAAGCAATAGGGTCAGGATATAAGACTATTGCCGTCACCGTATGCGGACATTTTGCGGATGATCTAAAAGCATTGCGCTTATTAGAGAAAGAAAGCGGCGTTAGAATAATTTCTTTAGCAGTGTGTACAACCGGCATAGCCAAAGATGAAGTTAATTTAATACGCGATTATGCGGATTTGGTATGGAGTTGTGCTTCCCAAGATGTACGCCGGGTGATCGGGCCTTTGGCTAAATGCCAGCTTTCAAAACAAATACCGGTATTCGTCTTGACGGATAACGGGGTTAATTTTATTTCTGCCTACGCTGAGGATGGCAGTTTCATTAAAAGCTTAGATACAAAAAAACAATACATTTTTTCAAGCGAGCGCAGCGGAATGCGTATCCGTTTGGGAAATTTTGAAACATTTATCAGTGAATCCGAGCTTCCGGTTAATGGTCAAAACACCCCGAGATTTGAAGATAAAGAAGAATACACTGCCGTATAAACATCTAATCTTAATAGGGGGATTTTTATATGGAAAAGAGTAATCCAACAGAGGAATCGCTTGGTTATCCCAAAGAGGTAATTAAACTTTTAAATGACCCTAAGCTTTTCGGCAGGATGAACGACCCCACCGCTTCATCATATTTAAAAGGCCCCTGCGGGGATTCTATGGAGTTTTATTTAGTAATAGAAAATAAGAAGATTATCGATGTTAAATATTATACAGACGGATGCGGCGCCACCAGGGCGTGCGCCGCTATGGTTGCGCACATGGCTTATGGTGAAACTATCAATAAAGCATTAGCGATTTCATCGGGAAAAGTGGTAGCTCGGTTAAAAGGTTTGCCGAAAGATCACTTGCATTGCTCAATACTTGCGGTAAGCACGCTTTACCGGGCGATAGCAGATTATCTGATGAAGGTATAATAAATCGCATTTTTAATTAAGGTGAAGTACTCGCCGATTATCAGGCAGTTTTTAGCTGACGTTAAAAGGAATTTACAGGTGATAAGTAATGAAATCTGCGTTTAAATATATTTACGGCCCGGTCCCTTCATGGAGGCTGGGGAGTTCTTTAGGCGTAGACTTGCTTTCGCAGGAAGAAAAAATCTGTAATTTCAATTGCATTTATTGCCAGCTTGGGCCGATTAAAAAACATACACTGGGAAGAAAGATTTATGTTCCCATCAAAGAAGTTATTGACGAATTAGAGGAATTACCCGACACCGGTATAGATTATATTACTTTTTCCGGCAGGGGAGAGCCTGCTTTAGCGGCAAATCTTGGAGAAACGATAAAAGCAGTAAAGTTAATCCGCAAAGAGCGTATCGCGGTTTTAACTAACGGTTCTTTGATGGGGTTGGATGAAGTAAGAAAAGAATTTGTTTTGGCGGATTTTGTCGTTGCCAAGTTAGATGCCTATTCTCCGGAATCCTTGCAGGAAATTAATGGGCCTGCCGAGGGTATACAATTTGGTAGTATTTTAGAAGGGATAAGGGCATTTAAAAAGGAGCATAGTGGGAAATTGGCATTACAGATAATGTTCATCGACAATAATAAGACTGACGTTAATAAATTTATTTACCTGGCAAATTATATCAAGCCGGATGAAATACAACTCAATACTCCGTTAAGGCCGTGCGGCATCAAGCCATTAGCAAAAGAAGAAATTCTAAAGATAAAAGATAGTTTTACTTCTGCTTGCAAGGGAGTTAATGTGGTTTCTGTTTATGACGAAAGGGCGATTAAAGATATCGTTTCTTTAAGTGCCGAGGATACGTTGAAAAGAAGGGGTAAGTTTAAATAATGTAATGCTGGTAGAGATTTTAAAATCGAAGATTCATAATGCGACAATTACCCAAAAGGAGCTTTTAGCAATATGAAGACCTATTTAGATTGTATTCCATGTTTCTTTCGTCAGGCACTTGAGGGCGCGCGGATCGTTCAAGCATCCCCAAGGCAGCAAAAGCGGATTATAGATGAGTTTGCCGGTAAAATACCGAAGATTTCACTTATCTCCAGTCCTCCTGAAATAGCTAGACTTGGATACGCAATTTTAAAGAAAATAAGTCCTAACGGAGACCCGTATAAAGAAATAAAACAAAAAAGCAACCGCATTGCTTTAAGGCTATTGGGTAAATTAAGGAATAAGATCAATCATTCTCAAGACAGGCTTTTGACAGCCCTGGAATTGGCTATTGCCGGAAATATTATAGATTTTGGGGTTAAGAATAATTTAAATGTAAAAGAAGAACTAAAAAGGATACTTGCAGAGGAAGGCAAATCTATTCATAAAAAGTCTATATTTCATTATTCAAAGTTCAGGCAGGTATTAAAGGGAGCAGGTAATATTTTGTATCTTGCTGATAATGCCGGGGAGGTGGTATTTGACCGGGTTTTAATCGAAGAAATAAAAAAAGAGTATCCGGATAAAAATATTTATTATGCCGTTAAAGAGAAACCCGTTATAAACGATGCGTTATTTGAAGACGCAAAAGCCTGCGGGATCGACAAAGCGGCGCGGGTGATTTCTAACGGAACAGATGCCCCCGGGACAATACTTGCTCTATGCTCAAAAGAGTTTAAGCGCATTTATAAGAGTGCCGATATGATTATCAGCAAGGGGCAGGGTAATTTTGAGTCATTATCGCAGGAAAAAAGGCCTATTTTCTTTCTCTTTATGGTGAAGTGCTCTGTGGTCTCGAAGGAAACAGGGTGCAGGATGGGGTCTATAGTATTATTCAATAGCGCGAAAGGATCCGGAAAGATGCGATATGCCGCCCTGTTCAGGCGACGGTATTTGTAAAAGATGAAGTTAGTTACTAAAAATATACATTACGCGATTAAGTCGCTTCTTTATTTTGCTCAGCGCCCCGCTAAAGTGATTACCGTAAGTGAGCTGGTGAAGAAATTAAAGATGCGCAGAGCCTTTTTAAGAAGAATTTTACAGGCTTTAAGTAAGCATAAGGTGTTAGACTCTTTAAGGGGAAGTGGCGGCGGTTTTATCTTAAATTTAAGTCCGGAAAAAATACGTATTATCGATATAGTGACTATTTTTCGAAATGAAGCAGATGTCATTGGCTGTTTATTAGAAAAGGGTATCTGCCCGCAACCCGATAAATGTTTATTAATGCGAAAGTTAACGAATATTGAGTTTCAATTAAATAATACATTAAGCCAGCTTACTATAGCAAAACTGCTTAAGAGTGTTAGCAACCAGATTAGAAAAGATCAAATTTGCCTGAAAGGCGGGTTAAATAAATGAAAATAAAGGTTCTCTTTGATAAAGGGGCTTTAGATAAAAACCTTCGGACAGGCTGGGGCGTTTCGTTTTTGATTGATGACAGAATATTATTTGATACCGGCGAAAAGGGGGAGTGGCTGCTTGAGAATATGCGGGTTTTAGAGGTTGCTATTGATAAAATTGAGGCCGTGGTGATTTCGCATGACCACTGGGATCATTGGGGAGGCCTGTGGGAACTATTGAAGGAAAGAAAAGGGCTTAGGGTGTATGCGTGCCCCGGTTTTTCCAGGGAGTTTAAAGATAGAGTAAAAGATGCTCAGGCGGAATTAATCGAAGCCGAAAAGTTTACTAAGATTTCAGACGATATCCATATTACGGGAGAAATACCCGGCGCCTACAAAGGAAAATATATGCCCGAACAGGCGATTGTCTTGAGAACGGAAAATGGTCTTACTATAATTACAGGATGCGCTCATCCCGGAATCTTGAAAATGGTAGAGAAAGTGAAAGGAAAATTTTCTTCCGATCCTTTGTATCTTGTTTTAGGCGGATTTCACTTGATGGAATCAGATAAATACGCGGTAGAGATAGTCGCCGAGAATTTTAAAAAAATGGGTATAATAAAAGCCGGGCCTATGCATTGCTCGGGAGAGGCCGCGGAAGATATTTTCAAAAAATGTTATGCTGAAAATTTTGTATTGATTCAAGCAGGGCAAGAGATGGAGGTTTGATAAAATGGCAAGGCAGATTTTAAAGGAACTAAAAGCGCATGCGCCATTTACAATATTTGGTGCAGCCACTGGAATAGCCATTATGATTTTTTCTTTAAAATTGCCTTATAAGGTTTCGTATAATGTCTTTTACATACTCCATCCTTTACATGTTTTTTTAAGCGCGTTAGTTACTGCAGCCATGTATAAACTCCACACGTGTTCTCGGATAGGGAGTAATTGTATTAAAGGAAAATGTAACTTCTGGGCTTTAATCATAATTGGCTATATCGGTTCTGTGGGCATTGCTACCTTAAGTGACTCATTGATTCCTTACGTAGCTGAAACTATGCTTGGCCTGCCTAATAGAGGAATCCATCTGGGTTTTATTGAAAAATGGTGGCTGGTTAATCCTTTAGCAATTATTGGGATAGCCGTAGCCTATTATAAGCCAACGACAAAATTTCCTCATAGCTTGCACGTACTATTAAGCACATGGGCTTCTTTGTTCCATATAATTATGGCTAAGGTAGGAGTTTTAAGCTGGTTGTCCAGTATGGCTATTTTTATTTTTCTATTCTTGGCGGTTTGGGTACCTTGCTGTGTAAGCGATATAGTTTTTCCGCTTTTGTTCATAAGAAAGCAAAATGATTAACGGAGGATTTTTATGCACGAGACAAGATTTATTAATGAAATATTTATTGTTTTAAGAGATAAACTGGCTAAAGAAAAAGCTACGCAACGGGTCATAGTTAATGTCCGGCTAAGTCCCTTTAGTCATGTCGCTGCTCATAGCTTGCAGGGATCTTTTAAGGAGTTAATAAAAGGGGAAAGCTTTAAGAATGTGCGCCTCAAAATTTTGCCCCTGGAGATCCTTTTAGAATGTAAAAATTGCAAGCGCAGCACCCGGATTACTAAAAGGGTGTTCGGTTGCCCTTTTTGTCATAGCGCGGATGTTAATATTCAAATGGATAAGGAATTTTTTGTTGAATCCATAGAAATTAAGCGTAAAGAGAAGGAGTAAAAAATGGGAATTAATATAAATGAAAGTAATTTCAAGCAAGAGGTATTGGAAGAAAGTCTGCCTGTTTTAGTGGATTTCTGGGCTGTATGGTGCGGCCCTTGCCTTAGGTTTGCTCCGGTAATCGAACAGATTGCTCAAGAGTATAAGGGGAAATTAAAAGTCTGCAAATTAAACGTGGATGAGGCTCCTCAGGCAGCTGCCAGTTACGAAGTTATGAGCATACCGACAATAGCGATTTTTAAGAATGGAAAAGTTGTGGACAAATTCGTTGGCGCGCTCCCTAAGGCAGAGCTTGCAGCCGTTATTAAGCCCTATATTTGATATAAATCTATTGGAGGTAATAGATGGAAGATATGCCGAAGGGTAGTAAAAGATTTACCCATACCCGGGCTGAGAAAGCAAAAGAGCTTATAGAGCTTGCCGGAAAGGGAAGCTTTATATTGAATTTCATTAAGAGTAAAATCAGCATTTACCCGGAAATAAGAATAGGGTAGAAAATTATATGACGAATTTTAAACAAATTGATGAAGCAAGAAAGATATTGGGATTAGAAGAAGAGGCTAGCCTAGAAGAGATTAAGGAAGCCTTTAGGCAGTTGGCCCTTAAGTACCATCCGGATAGATGTAAGGAGAAGGATAAGAAGCATTGCGAAGAGGTGTTTAAGAAGATAAATCACGCCAGAGATGTTATCGGAAGCTATTGCGCAAATTACCGGTATTCTTTTAAAGAGAAAGAAGTCAAGAAAAATACCATGTCAAAAGAGGAATACGAGCATCTTAAAAGGTTTTATGACGGCTGGTTCGGGGATTTAGATTTATGAGCGATGTTTTCGATAAATATTATAATAAGTACGAAGATTGGTATGATAAGCATAAATTCGCGTTTTTATCGGAATTAGAGGCAATTAAGAAAGTTTTCCCTTCAGAGGCGAAGGGGCTTGAAATCGGCGTGGGTACGGGAAGATTTGCCGCTGCTTTAGGAATAACAATAGGGATAGATGTTTCGGGCAGGATGCTTGATATCGCTCAAGAAAGGGGCGTTAATGTCAGAATGGCTTTTGGCGAAGATATCCCTTTTCTTAACGAGACTTTTGACTTTGTGGCAATTATTATTACTTTATGTTTTGTTGAAAATCCCAAAAAAGTCTTAGCGGAAGCATACCGTGTATTAACGAGAGCAGGGAAAATAATAATCGGCATTGTTGATAAAGAAAGCTTCCTGGGCAAATATTACCGAAGGAAGAAAAGCGTATTTTATAAGCAGGCAAAATTTTTTAGTGTAAAAGAAGTGACGGATTTGCTTAAAGAAACCGGCTTTGCCTCCTTTTCTTATTATCAGACAATATTTGTTTTGCCGGATGAGATGAGCTCGGTTGAGAGGCCTAAGAGAGGCTTTGGCAAAGGCGGGTTTGTTGTAATCTCGGGGAAAAAAATGGAAAAAGAAATTAGACTCAAGCCCAAAAGAACATGGCATATTTGCCATACGCAGCCCTCACCGGCCGAACCACATCGGGTTTTCAATAGTTAAGGTTATAGGCCTTTTTATCTGGCGATGCCCCCAGGAATTAAGGCATCGCATTTATTAGCCGCATTTCGTTTATATCCGTACCGCAAGCTGTTTAAAAACCTCTCCGCATAGCGCCATTTAATCGCCAAAACAGGTCAATTCCTCTTAAGCAAGAATACCGCTTGTATGAATGGAATCTTTTGAAAACGAGACATTTCCAGAGTATAATATTACCAGAACAGCCGTTAAAAAACGAAATATTGAACTTATGGCGAAAAACCATCGGGTAGAGAATGGACGCAATAGTCAAAAAAAATCTTATCGAGTCGTATCAGACTGACGGCGGATTCATCATCCATGATTGCGGGATGCTAAAAAAATTATACGCTTATCTCGGCATTGATCCTGCGCGGTCGCTTGATACCAGGATCTTTGAGTTAGAGGGGGTAACTCATTTTTTTCATCACGGCGTTGCAGCGTTGTTCAGGAAACTCAAAATTACCGGCAAGGATTATGTTTTAAGCTGCGGTGAGGGAAGCGGAGCTCCTTCGCGGTTATTGGTGAAGATGACCGGTTGTAAAGTAGTAGGGATCGATATTAATCCCGCCCAACTTATCAAAGCCAGGGAATGCGCCCTGTTGCACGGCATCCAGGATAAAGTGCAATACTATGAACAGAATGTCGAGGAATTATCCCTCGATAAAAAGGATTTTACCAAGGCGTATTTTAATGAAACCTGCGTTCATTGGCAGGATAAGCCCAAGGCATTTGCGCGCATACAAGCGCACCTTAACCCCAGAGCAATGATTGGTTTTAACGTGTGGCTCAAGGGCAAAAAAGGGACATTGAATGAGGCGTATCGTTTAATCCCTGAATTTACCGGCCTGTATAAGCCCGGGATATGGTTCCAGGATGATTTAAGTACGTATCAACGACTGCTAGAGGAGTCAGGCTTTAAGATATTGGAAAGCTGCGATTGTACCGATGTAATCGAGGCCAGGATGAGGGCGCGGCTAAAAGCAACGTTGCAATGGGACCGTTACGCAGCAGTCCTGGGCAGGCAAGCCAGGGAGAGCGCCTTAAGGTATTACGACGGTATGGTAAGGACGCATTACGATTTCCTCAAGTACGGCGTGATCATCGCGAAGAAAAATGAATAATGTGAAAAATATTAAAAGGATGAAACTATACCGCCATCCTGAACGGATTTACAATGAGCTTGACGCAACCGGATATAAGGAAGGTATCCCGTTGAAAGCAGCAGACCTGTCTCCTTTTGACCAGTATCATTATTTGGGTACTGATGCGATTGACGAGGCCATCGGCAGCCTGAAGATTGACTCCGGAAAAAAGATTATAGATATCGGTTCCGGGATAGGGGGGCCGGCAAGATATCTGGCGGAAAAAACCGGTTGTCAGGTGACTGCTCTTGAGCTCCAACCAGACCTGAACCAGATAGCATCTTCTTTGACTGAACGTTGTAATCTATCCGGTTCCGTAAACCATCTTTGCGGAGATATTCTTGAATTTCCGGAAAAAGACGGTAATTTTGACGCCGCGGTAAGCTGGCTTTCGTTTTTGCATATCCCGGACCGGGCAGCTCTTTTAAAAAAATGCTGTAATATTCTGAAGCCGG
>Ga0265297_10005342_pt1 | contig 19689 bp, 20 predicted proteins | sample Munlanlwell13791_FD_192502 | JGI IMG/M metagenome (GOLD analysis project Ga0265297, IMG submission 192502) | Leachate microbial communities from a municipal landfill in Southern Ontario, Canada - Leachate well 137-91 | ecosystem: Engineered > Solid waste > Landfill > Unclassified | place...
GGATATTTCTACATATATATGCCCGGGGTTTTGCGAGGAGGCAAAGCAGAAGATCTCTTCCTTTGCCCCATGCCTTATAGAATGCGAAGGGCCTGTTTTTATAAGAGAAGGTGTGTTCTCTACCGGACAGATGCGGGGTGCCCATGAGGGAGACTGCATTTTTGAGCAGGGGCTGGTCGTAAAATCTCCTTGCGGGCTTGCCGTTGTCACCGGGTGCGCCCACCCGGGAATAATCAATATCTTGAACAGGGTAAAAGAATTATTCCCGGGAGAGGGGATCGGCTGCGTGTTCGGCGGTTTTCACCTTAAGGACAGCAAAGAAGGGGAAATTTCGGATATTATTTCCGGGATGCGGGATTTGGGGGTTGCCAGGGTTGCCCCTACGCATTGCACCGGCAGAAAAGCAACTGAGATGATGCGCAGATCGTTCTGCGGAGGCTTTGTAAAAGTCAGGGAAGGGGAGACCCTGGATTTATAAAAATAAAAAATACTTGACAAAATGCGGAGATATGTTAGACTTGTCTAACAATAGAGATCGATGAGGGCAGCGGCGGGGGAGAAGATGAAAAAAGTAAGCTCCAGCATGGAGGATTACCTGGAGACGGTTTATTTCCTGGAAAAGAAACACGGGTTTGCCAGAGTGAGCGATATAGCTTCCAGGATCGGGGTGAAAAAGCCCAGCGTCAACACGGCGTTGAAGAATCTTGCCGGGAAAGGGCTCCTGGAGCATGAGAAATACGGCTCCGTATCCCTTACCAAGCAAGGCAGGGACCTGGCCGGTGAGCTCCAGGGGAAGGAAGATATACTTTTCCGTTTTCTTACCGAGTATTTGTTTATCGAGCCAGGAACAGCCAGGGAGGAGGCCTGCAGGCTGGAGCATTCCGTGGGGAAGATCACTCTTTCCAGGCTGACAAGCTTTTTTGCCTTTATCGAAAGCGTGCTTGCCGGCAAATCATCCCCGGATGGCCCGCGCTCTCTCGAGCTCCATATGAAAAGGGGACGTAAACAGTTCAGGTAGGGTGAGGAAATGGAAAATTTTTTGTTCATGATGTTAGTTATGTCTAACTTAATAAGACGCAGGGAGAGGGATTAGCTTATGCCTATCGGCGGGTTTATGAATTCTTTCTGGAGATACCTGCTGGAGGTTGCCCCGGCTTTGCTTTTGGGTTTTGTAATCAGCGGGGTGGTGCATGAGTTTATCCCGGACTCTTGGGTGGAGAAACACCTGGGCGGAAGGGGGATGAAAGGAGTCCTCTGGTCAACCTTGGTGGGCACGGTTGTCCCGGTTTGCTGCTGGGGGTGCCTGCCGATCGCCGTGAGTTTCCGCCGTAAAGGCGCTTCTTTAGGTCCTATCCTGGCCATACTTATCGTTACTCCCGCCACTTCCATTAACGCGCTTTTGGTAACCGCTCAACTTTTGGGGTTTAAATTTGCCATTTATTTGTTCTTTACCGTGATACTTATGGGCTTACTTGCAGGTTTTATCGGCAATAGGATCGCCTTTGGCAGGGGGGAAGGAAGCCTTAGGCCCGAAGGATGCGCCTGCAAAGAAAAAGAAGAGTGCCATTGCAGCAAGGAGAAGAAAAAGAACCCGTCCGCCAGGTGTTTATCAATCCTTAAATACGCTTTTGTAGAAATGCCCAGGGAAGTCGGGAAGGAAGCTCTTTACGGCCTGGCGCTGGCGGCAGCCGTGGATTCCGTTATGCCGGTAGGCTACTTGATAAAGAATTACCTGAAAGGATGGGCGGGGTATGCATTCGCCCTGGTTTTCGGACTGGCGACATTTTTTTGCGCAACAATGGGAGTGCCGGTCGTGGATGCCCTTATCCGCCAGGGGCTAAGCCGGGGGGCGGGATTTGTCCTGCTTCTGGCCGGGCCGATCACCAGCTATGGCACGATTTTTGTCTTAAGGAAAGAGTTCGGATGGAAGGTGCTGGCGCTTTATCTTTCCCTGGTAAGCGTTCTTTCGCTGCTTGCCGGGTACGCGTTCAGCCTTTCCTGATTTTTTTAAAGGAAAAGTTAGAATAGTCTAACAAAATGGAGGAAATATGGAGAGACTGCTGCATGAACTTAAGCCTTCTGCGAAAGGGAAAATCAAATCGATTGAAGGGGAGGCGGTATTGAAAAAGAAGCTTCTTGATATGGGAGTGGTGCCGGGAAGCGGGATAGAGGTGTTGCGTGTGGCTCCTTTCGGCGACCCGGTAGAGGTAAGGATAAAAGGCTATAACCTGTCTTTGAGAAAAGAGGAAGCCAGGCGCGTAAATATCGAGGTGGGTTAAGATGAAAAACCTGTGTGATGTCAGAGACGGGGAGGAAGCGGCGGTACTTTTTATCCACGGGGGCAGGATGGCGCAGCAGAGGCTCGTGGAATTGGGCATACTTCCCGGGGAAAGAGTGAGAATGTTCCATAACAGCGGCGCAGGCCCGCTGACTGTCAGGGTAAAAGGGTCAAAGCTTTCTATAGGGCATGGATTGGCGCAGAAGATAATCGTAAGGGAGGAGTGAGATGGGATTAAAAGGAAGGTTGATGGTAGCGTTGGCGGGAAATCCGAATTCGGGGAAATCTACTATATTCAATAATCTGACCGGGGCACGCCAGCACGTGGGGAATTATCCCGGGGTGACTGTGGAGAAAAAAGAAGGCAGGGTGGTTTACCGGGATTACGAAATAACCCTGGTTGACCTGCCCGGCACCTACAGCCTGTCGGCGAATTCGGAAGATGAAATGGTGGCCCGTGACTTCATTGTTAACGAAAAACCGGATATAGTCGTGCATATCGCCGATGCCTCCAATCTGGAGAGGAATCTTTACCTATATACGCAGCTTAAAGAGCTGGAGACTCCCGTGGTATTGGCGATGAACATGAGCGATATAGTGGAAAGGCGCGGTTCGCATATCGATTACGGGAAAATTTCCGGGCTGTTGGGCAGCCCGGTTATCCCGACAGTAGGGAACAAAAACAGGGGCATGAAGGAGCTCCTGGATTGCATAGTTGATTTTTACGAAGGCAAATTGGAAGGCGGGAAGACGGCAATCGACTATGGCGAGGAGATAGGCCTGGAACTTTCCAAATTGAACGGGCTGCTCGGCAGGTCTTCCGGTATCCCTGCGGAATACCCGTTGAAATGGCTGGCAGTCAAGATGCTGGAAAATGACGCATGGGTAAACAAAATTGTCGCGCAGATCCCCGGCGGTCCGGCAATACTGCTGGAGGCGGAAAAGAGCCGCGTCCATCTTAAAAAGCATTTTTCGGATGACCCGGAAGTAATTATCGCGGACAGGAGGTATGGGTTTATCAGCGGAGTATGCGCCGGGGCGCAAAGCCGGACTGCTGAGGAGAGGCATGAGCTGTCCGACAAGATAGATAAGATCGTATTGAACCGTTTCCTAGGCCTGCCGATCTTTGCGGCGGTAATGTATGCGATTTTTAAGTTTACTTTTACTTTTTCAGAGCCGGCGGTAGCCTGGCTGGAGAACCTCATCGGAAAGCTTGGAGAGTTTGCCTCTGCCGCTATTCCCGAAGGCCTTACGCGTTCATTCGTGGCCGACGGCATTATCGGCGGGGTCGGGGGAGTGCTGGGATTTTTCCCGCTTGTACTGTTCATGTTTTTTGCCATCGCATTTTTCGAGGATTCCGGTTATATGGCGCGCGCGGCTTTCGTGATGGACCGGATCATGCACAAGTTCGGGCTCCACGGCAAGTCTTTCCTGCCGCTGATGATTTCCACTAACGGATGCGCAGTGCCGGGGATCATGGCTTCCCGTACCCTGGATAACAAGAGGGACCGCCTGATTACCATGATGGTGACGCCCTTTATGATCTGCGGAGCAAAGCTCCCCATATTCGCTTTATTCATCGGGGCTTTTTTCCCTTCCGAAGAAGGGGCCAATATGATGTTCCTGATGTACGGATTGAGCGTGGTGATCGCGCTTATTTCCGCCTGGGCGCTTAAGAAATTCGTTTTTAAGGGAGAAAGCTCGCATTTCGTAATGGAGCTGCCGCCTTACCGGGTACCGACCATACAAGGGCTGCTCCTTAAGATGTGGGAGAGGGGATGGCTTTATTTGAAGAAGGCGGGGACAATTATTTTGCTTATTTCCATAATAATCTGGGCAGGTTTTACCTTTCCGGAGATACAGCCCGGGGATGGAATGAGCGAAGAGGCGGCGGCTTCGGCCCAGATGGAACAAAGCTTTGCCGGAAGAGCCGGTAAATTCGTCGAACCGGCGGTACGCCCGCTGGGAATGGATTGGCGGGACGGTGTAGCCCTGATGGCGGGGGTGGCGGCAAAAGAGGTCGTGGTGAGCACTTTAGGGACTATCTACAGCTTGGGCGAAGTGGACCCCGAGGAGGCGGAGCCGTTAAAGGCGGCGCTTCAGAATGATCCGTCATGGAATCCGTTGAAGGCTTTAGCTTTCCTGGTGTTCTGCCTTATTTACCTGCCGTGTTTTGTAGCAATGGCGGTATTTTACCGGGAATCCGGGCCGAGCCTTAAATGGACATTGTTCCTGATTTTCTGGACTACCGTATTGGCGTGGTCAGGCGCTTTTATCGTCTACCAGGGAGGCAGGCTGCTGGGTTTCGGAGGATAGATGATGGAGAGGGCGGTTATAATTTCAATCGTGTTTTTAAGCGCGGCCCTTCTTGCCTGGCGCCTGTTAAGGATATTCAAGGAGAGCGATTCTCCTTGCTGCGGGTGCGGGAAAGATAAATGCTGCGGGAGCCGGCAGGAGGGCAATCATCCACTGCCATCCGAATGCGTACCCGGGGATTGCGCGGAGAAATGACTATCAGGGAGAGTAAAAGCGGCAGGGGGAAAAGCGGCCAGTTGCGTTGTGATTGCGGCAGGCTTTGCCTTGTGGCCGGAAAATACGGCTATGAGTTCAAGTGCCCGCGGTGTAAAAGGATGCATTTTATACCGTATGCACCAGGGATGGTTTGTCCCCGGGAGGACGATGAGCGTAAACAAGAATAAAAGATAGTTAGGGATAATAAGTTCAAAAGAGGTCAGAGATCCTGAATCCAGAACCCTTGAGCAGACGGGTTCTGGATTTTTATTGGATAAAAATGTTTAAGTTCGGGAAGAAAATTATTTCATTTTTAATCTGCTGCAGCCTTATCTGGCAGCAGAGCGGGATTTGCCAGGCTGCAGGAGAAGCAGACCTTTCCGGGGTTTTTACCGGGTCCTGCGCTGCGGTGAACGGGAAATACCGAAGCGCGCATTTAAGGGGAATCTCTTATGATGCGTCTTTCGGCAAGCTGAGATTGCTGCTGGAGAGGGGCGAAGCGGGCGGTTTAAAGGATGAGAGCTCCGAATTATTCAAGTATTTCCTGCTTGGGCTGGCGCTTCCCGGAAGTTCTTTCTGGGTAAACTTAAGCCCGGGCGGCAAAGATGAGATCATCGATCCTTTTCTTGAGGCCACGGACATGGGCAGGCTGTTTCTTGAATCCGATGTAAGGCTTAAGAAGGATACCGCGCGCATGCTCTCCCCGGAAACAGCGGAGGGGAGGGAGTACTGGGAGAAGTTTTACCGGAAGGCGGAAGAAATCTACGGTTTCCAGGCCCCTTCCTTTTCCATAAATACGCGCACTTGGATTGTCCCGGATGAAATCATCATCAGGGAAAACAAAGACTCGGCTTATATATACAAGGCAACCCTGAAGGTGATGCTGGAACAGGATTATTTGGGCATAAAAGGGAAAGAGAGTTATAAAGATACCCAATGGGGGGAGCTTAATGAATATTCCGCCGGGTTGATGCGAAAATCGATCATCCCCGGCTTGAACCGGAGAATAAATAATTCTCAGGAATACGCATCTTTACGCCAGATTTATTATTCTTTGATTATGGCGCAGTGGTTCAAGTCCAGATTTGCCGGGGAGGAGGGGGAATACTGCGCTCTTATCGACAGCAGGGATCTTAACGGGTTAAGGTCTGCCCGCCGCTGGTCGAAAGACACCTATTTTTCCCAGTACCGGAAATCCTTTAACAAGGGTGAGTTCGAGATAAAAGAGCAGAGGTATGGTTTTTCAGGACGGGTTTTACGCAGTTACCTGAGCGGGGGGATAAATATCGCGCCGGTCATCCGGAGCGACAATGTCGGCAAGCAGGTTGTTGACCGTAACGGCGGCAGCACGCTTCTTTTGAGCGGTTGCGGAGAGGCAGTGGGCACGGGCAGGGAGGTCAGGGTTGAGATAACATCCGGCAGGGAAGCCGGGATGGTTGACGGAGAAGGGCCCCGGGGCAGTCCTATCGCGCAGGAAAAAATTGCTGACGGCACAAATAATAATTCTTCCGGCGCCCTCGGGGGAATAGGCCGTAAGATAACCCGCGGCCTGCTCATCGGGGCGGTTACCCTGATGCTCCTTTTTATCCCTTCTTCTTCAGTCCAGCGTTTTGATGCGCCGCCTGATTCTGCGCCGGGCATTACCGCAAGTTATGATGAGTATGACCCGGATAACCCCCGGGAGGTCCTGGAGACACTGGAGGATTATCAAAAAAGGCTTATCCAGGCCGAGGAGACGATAGAAAAACTGGAGGAGGAAAACGCTCTCCTTCTCGGCGGAGGAGAGGAGGCGGTAGAGGAGGGCGAAGAGGAGGAAGGGGGAGGGAATAAATGGCTGCTGCTTGGAGGAGGAGCCATTGTATGGGAAACCCTGCATACGCTTATTTTATTTTTTGCAGGCCGTCTTTCGACAAAGCTGAAATTGAAGAAGAAAAAGGCAGGAGGACAGGAAAAAAGCGGGGAAGACGGGCACGGGAATCATAATCATATCGAGGAACTTATCTCAAAGTTTAAGGCCTGGAAAGATTCCCGCCCGGGAAGGAGGAAAGTGGATATTCCGCAGGGGGATAATCCTAAGGCTGGGATAAGCGAAGAAGAGATAGGGATAGTTATCGAGTCTTTAAGGGATTCCGGGACCGCTTATGGGGATAGGCTTGTTTCTTCTAAAAAAATAGATTTAAGATCGAGGATACGTTTTATCCATGATGAAATCGGCTTTGATATCGTAAAAGGAGAGGGCAGGGGGCTGCTTGGCAGAAGAACCAGCACCTTGAAAGCGCAGAAGATATTGCTTGAGAGCCACGGGCTGCCTCTCAATACGCCTAATTTTCTTTTATCAAGGGAACATTTTATCAAAGAAGAGTTCAAGAAGGCCGGGAGATTGCCGGGCTGGAGCGGCCTTAACGCAGGGGAAAGGCTGGCTTTATTACACCATTTTTGCGAGGTGTACGGGTTAAGCCCTTTCCGGGCGGCGGACAGGCGGTGGTCCGGCCTGCTAAGTTATTTTAGCCTTCCGGACGACAGAATAGAGTATACGTGGCGCGCAATAGATCTTATCCAAAGATACGAGCTGTCCCGTTTCAGCGCCGATCCGGATCTCCTCAGGACGGGGTTCCGACTTTCCAAAATAAGGGCTGCTGTCCAGGCTTTGGGATCGCCTGTTACAAATTCTATGGAATCTTACCTTAGTCCCGAAGGATTCGAACTTTACAGGGAAAGAGAGGGCGGAGAATCCCGTATGGACGGGCGGAAACGCGGGGAATACGGAGGTATCGATTTACGCAGCCTTCCCATAAACAGGCAGGCGCTGGACAATCTAAGCACGGCCGGACTCCCCGCATCAGCCGACCGACTCGAGACATTGAATATCAACCGGGAGCTGCGCGATATTTACAGATTGATTGACGCGGGGATAACGCCGTCCCCGGAGAGGATACGCGAGTTCGTTCAGGCTTGCTGCTTAAAGGATGAAATCGCCACTAACCAGGACAGGATCATGCGTTGTATAGCCGAAATAATAAGGTTGGACGAGGAGAGGCTGTGCCCGACAGATATTATGCTGCGGGATATTCTTGTAGTGCTTGAGTCGAGCAGGAACAGCCGGGAGTTAAGGGGCGCTTTTTTCGGCATGAGCGCCGGGAGTTGAGGACACGCGGGGAAGGAGGGCAGGAAAATGGGTGAAGGCAAGATGCTGGTGAAGAACCAGCCGCTGGGGAATGTTTTTAAATGCCCCGGAGGCATCGTGCACATAAATGTAGGCGGGGTATCCCTGCATTTTGAAGAACATGTGTTCCTGGAATTCGCCGGGATGGTAAAAGAAGCGTCATCCAGATTGATCGACGAAGGCTTAAAGAGCATTCTGGAGGATGGATAATATACGGAAAGGAGGCACCATGAAAGAAGAAGGGGGTCGGATAGGCCCAGATGGGAAAACAGGGTAAAGATTATATTGCTAAAACTTGTCAATGAAGGAGGTAAATGAAATGTTCTTAAGAAGCATATTAAGCTGCAGTCTTGTTTTAGGGGTGCTGGCCACAGGCGTCCCCGCGTTCGCGGATGAGGGGGCGACTTCGGCGGAACTCAAGAAGATGAGAATCCGCCTTGAGGCGCTTGAGCAAAAGGTGGCCGAGCAGGATTCTTATATAGCAAAGCAGAGGACTGAATCCGCAGGCCAGAAGGAAAAGATCGCCCAATACGAGTCCCAGCTTTCCCGTTTCGAGGAAAACCTGCATCGTATGCCCGGTCAGCCTATCCAGTTGTTAGAAGGGCTGGAGTTGGGAGTGGGGGGTACGGTTATCCTGCAGGGCGCGGATAACAGCAATTACCGCGACGGGGATACCGAGAAATCCTCCCGGGCGGATGCCTCGTATTCGGCGGATGTCACTCTTTCCAAGGAGTTCGAGGAGGTAGGCGGCAGGGCATTTTTGCATCTTGAGGCTGGCCAGGGTTCAGGGCTCGAAGACAATCTTATTGTTTATTCCAACGTGAACAGGGATGCCGGAGACAGCGAGGCTAAAGCCGAACTTACCGAGTTTTGGTACGAGCAGGATCTTTTTAAGGATAAGGCGGTTGTCACTTTCGGTAAACTCGACTCAAGCGCGTATTTTGACCAGAATGAAGCCGCCAATGACGAGACCAGCCAATTTCTGGGGAGGATTTTCCGTAACTCGCCTGTTATCGAGTTTCCGGATAACGGAGCCGGAGTGCGTTTTGCCTGGCTTCCCGTTGACTGGCTCGAGTTGGGATATGGCGTATTTGACGGGACGGGGAGTTGGGAGGATATAGGGGACAGCCTGTTCAATATCGGGCAGGTCCATTTTAAAACAAACCTTTTCGGCCTTTCCGGCAACTACCGTTTTTATGCCTGGAATAACAATGCGGACCATATAAAATGGCTGGATTCGGGCAAAACGAAAGAATCATCTTATGGCCTTGGTTTGAGTTTCGACCAGAAGCTGAATGATGCGGTTACCCTGTTTGCCCGTTACGGATGGCAGAACCCCGAGGCGTATAATCCCGAAATAACCGCCGCGGACGGCTCGAATTACTCTCTCGAGCAATCCTGGAGCGCAGGCTTTCAGGTAGAGGGCGCTTCCTGGGGCAGGGAGAAGGATGTGTTCGGTTTTGCTGTAGGCCAGATCATGCCATCCGATGACTACAAGAAGGCAAATAACCTGTCCGCCAAGACCGAAGGGCATCTGGAGGCCTATTATAATATACACATTAACAACCATCTTTCGGTCAGCCCGGATGTGCAGTACATCTGGAATCCTTACGGTAAAGATGTAGCGGGCAATACGGGAGGCATATTCGTAGGAGGATTGAGAGCGCAGGTGGATTTTTAAAATAGTTGACAAATAGTAATAATTACTATATAGTAATTAAATGCGAGAACAGGAACTTCCGGTAGCCATGGAGAATTTCAGAAACAAATGCAGGGAGTTTGGGTTGAAAATAACTCCCCAGCGCGCGGCTATTTATAAGGAGCTCTTGCAGGCAAGCGACCACCCTACTATCGACAGCATCCTGAAGAAAGTAAGGGTGGTCCTGCCCAGCATTTCTTTTGATACGGTTTACAGGACGGTAATCTCTTTCAGCGAAGCGGGGATTATCCACATGGTGGGAGGGTTCGGAGGATCGAGGCGTTTTGACGCCGATACGAGCAGGCATCACCATTTTAAATGCATCAAATGCGGGAAAATATTCGATTTCTTGAGCGATTATTATGATAATGTGAAAATCCCCGAGGAGTTCAGCCGCAATTTCAAAGTTCTGTCAAAAAGGGTATTATTGGAAGGGATTTGCAGGGAGTGTTGTAAAAAGTAATTTTTTTTAGTTAGCATATAGTAATAGTTACTAAATAGTAACCGCAAGAACCGGTAAAATCGGGAAAGGAGGGGTGAGTAAAACAGGGTATTTGATTATGCAGGTATATCTTTAGACAAAAAAGGAGGAAGAAATGGCCGAGATTAAAAAGGAATTAGCTGTAATGTTAAACCGCGCGCTCGAATTGGAGCATGCGGCGCGGATACAATACCTTGCCCATGCCGAACTGGTCAAAGGCATCAACGCCGAACCGATCATTGCCAGGCTGAAAGAGATAGCGTCCGATGAGCAGAAGCACGAGGAGATTTTTCGCGAATTGATTTCCTCTTATCTCGGAGAGGAGCCGGTAATGAGCATGGCTGAGACCTTTAAGGCCGGGGAGATCGGGGAGATACTCGGGGTTAACCTAAAGGGCGAGAAAGACGCCATAGATTTTTATAAACAGATTTACCAAAAGGTTGTCGATAACAAGAAAAGCCTGCAGTATGAAGCTGAAACGCTTGAACACCAGATCCGGCATGTAATTATTGACGAACAGGAGCATGTGTCGGAGATTAACACTTTGTTAGGTAAGTAACGTTCCGTGCGCGCGCCGGGCCGCCTTCAGGGCGGGCCCGGCCGCGCATTTCCCTTACCTCTTTACATTCCCCTGTTTTTGTGTAAACTGGTCTATAGAAAATAAATCAACCTGGTTTCATTCCGGAGGGGGTTGTTTTGCAGAAGTTTTTTATCTTGCTCAAGTCGGCTTTTTTCCGCTGGTGGTTCATGGTTACCTTGCTTTATTCTTCTTCAACTACCTGCCCATGCTGCGGCAGGCAGGGGTGCCCGGTGGGATTGGGATTTTCTGCTATTTTGGGTTTTATATTTGTCTCCCTGGCAAAACTTCTGGTTAAAATAGCGCGGGCACGAAAGCTCCTGTTCGGCAGGATCTTATGTTTTTTCGGAGTATTGTCCCTGGCATGTTTATTAAGCTCTTGCGTTACTCCTCCTGTTCCCCGGCAGGCTGCCCAGCCCTGCGCGCTTAATTTACCTCCTTCTTTGCCCCCTGCAACAAGAAGCGACATTTTGCATACAGTGGCCCCCGGGGAAAACCTTTGGAGGATAAGCAAGATGTACGATGTCCCCTCCGAGCGGATAATCAGCGCCAATAACCTTGTTTCGAAAGAGCCTGTTTTGAAAAAAGGGCAGAAGCTTTTGATCCCGGGCGCCTCTCCTGTAGCCCCGGTGATTTCCCTGTATGCGTCCTCCAAATGGAAGTATATTATCATACATCACAGCGCTACCGATGAAGGTAATTCTTTGGCTTTTGACAAGGCACACCAAAGGAGAGGCTGGAGCGGGCTGGGATACCATTTTGTGATCGATAACGGGACCAAGGGCAAGAAAGACGGGCAGATAGAGGTGTCCCCCAGATGGCTGAAACAAAAAGACGGATCCCACTGCCGGGCGGCGGGCATGAATTCCCGCGCCATAGGCATATGCCTCGTAGGAAATTTCAACAACGAACGCCCCAGCGCAAAACAGATGGAATCGCTTGTTTTCCTGGTGAACAAGTTAAAGAAGTATTACAAGATCCCTTCCCGGCGTATCCTCGGGCACGGACAGGTGGATGGGGCAAGTACGGATTGCCCGGGAAAAAGATTCCCCTGGCGGGAGTTTTACTCTCGTATCGAATAAACCCCGCATAAACAAAAACCCCCGGGATGACCCTCCGGGGTTTCTTGTAGGTGATAGGCCTAATAGCTTCCGCTATCCTTCCTAACCTCCTGGTTGTAAATTCCTCTCCCTGATACAGTGAAAGTATGCCATATAAAATTACGGATTTCAAGGGTAGGCGGAAAATATTTTATTGTGCAGCCCGAGGTTGTTTTATAGTATAATAAAACCATGTTTTCCGGAACGTCCATCCAATACCTTAAAGGGGTCGGCCCCAAGAAAGCGGAGGGTTTTTCCTCGAAAGGGATAAATACCATCGACGACCTTTTATATTATTTCCCGCGCCGTTACGAGGACCGCAGGGATTTTTCGCCTGTTTCCGGGCTCGAAGAAGGGAAGTTCTATACCGTAAAGGCGCATGTCCTGGCGGGCAACCAGCGTAATTCCTGGAGCAGGAGGCCTTTTAATATAACCGAGGCTGTCTTGGCTGACCAAAGCGGCAGGATAAACTGCGTTTGGTTCAACCAGCCGTATCTCCAGAAGTACCTTAAAGCAGGGGCCCCGGTCATACTTTACGGAAAGGCGGAGATGTATAACGGCAGGATGCAAATGAACAACCCCGAGTATGAGTTTCTTGATAAGGAAGACGGGGATTCCTTGAGCATAGGCAGAATTGTGCCTATTTACAGCCTGCCTAAGGGTTTTTCCCAGCGCGGCATGCGCCAGTTGGTCAAAGATGCCCTGGACGGGTTTCTTCCCCAGGTAAAAGACTGCCTCCCTTATGATATGCGCAAGCGGAATGATCTTTTTAATCTGGCCCAGAGCCTGCTGAACATACATTTTCCCCAGGATCCCGGGCTGCAGAAAGAGTCTTTTACGCGTTTGAGTTTCGAGGAGTTCCTTGTTTTCCAGCTCCCTTTGGCTTTAAGGAAACTTAAGCGAAAGGAAAAGAAGGGGATAGCGCATAAGGTGGAAGGCCAAATGACCCGGAGTTTCATATCCGGCCTTCCGTTCCGATTGACGGCCGCACAGGCAAAAGTTATCGCAGAAATAAAGTCTGACATGGAGTCGGGGCAGGTCATGCAGCGGCTGCTGCAGGGCGACGTGGGTTCGGGCAAGACTGTGGTAGCTACCTGGGCATGCCTGGCGGCGGCGCAGAGCGGATACCAGGCGGCGTTTATGGCCCCGACGGAGATCCTCGCCCGCCAGCATTACGCCAGGATAACCTCGCAGCTTTCCGGATTATCCCTTCCTGGAAGGAAGATGCGCGTGGGGTTGCTGACCGGGCAGAATAATGAAAAAGAGGGCATATATAAAGAAATAAAAGAGGGGAAGGTTGATCTGGTTATCGGTACCCACGCCCTTCTCCAGGAAAAGGTGGTTTTTAAAGCCCTGAGTTTTATTGTCATAGACGAACAGCATAAATTCGGGGTAGGCCAGCGCGCGCTCCTGCCCGCGAAAGGAAACAATCCCGACGTATTGATCATGACGGCTACTCCTATACCGCGCACGCTGGCGATAACCCTGTATGGGGACCTGGATATCTCCGTAATTAACGAATTACCGGAAGGGCGCCTGCCCGTAAAGACAATCCATTTCAGCCAGAAGGAAGAGGATAAAGGTTTTGCCATAGCCAGGGATGAACTTGCCCTCGGCCGCCAGGCATATATCGTTTATCCTGTTATCGAAGAATCTTACGCCCTGGATATCGCAGGGGCAAAAAAGATGTTTACGCGTCTGAAGGAAGGGCAGTTTAGGGGTTTCAGGGTGGGGTTGGTCCATGGTAAGCTCAAGCCTGCGGAACAGGAAGAGGTGATGTCCGGGTTTAGAAACAAGAAAATAGACCTATTAATTTCAACCACCATACTTGAAGTAGGGGTGGATGTGCCGGATGCTACATGCATGGTTATCTCTCACGCAGAGCGCTTCGGATTAAGCCAGCTGCATCAGCTGCGCGGGAGGATCGGCAGGGGCAGGGAGCAGTCTTTCTGCGTGCTTATTTCCGACGCCCAGACAGAGGAGGCCAGGGCCCGGCTTAACGCCATGGTTGCTTCCTGCGACGGATTCCGTATTTCCGAGGAGGATCTTAAGATCCGCGGCCCGGGGGAATTTTTCGGAAAGCGCCAGCATGGCTTGACTGAATTGAAGATAGCCAATCCCCTGACGCAGCTGCAATTGTTGAAGAGGGCAAGGGAGGAGGCCCTGGGGGTTATCTCCAGGGACCCGGGCTTTTCTTTAAAGGAGAACAGATTATTGAAAGAGTCTTTGCTGCGAAGGTTCCCGGAATATGAGAATTTTATGGAAATCGGTTAAGATGAGGGGGTATAAAATCCGTCCCGGATTACTCCTGTTTTTGATTATTGTCTGCGGTTTTTTGTTCAGGTTGAACAACCTGACCGGGCGTTCATTGTGGACCGATGAGTTTTTTACCATGTTTCAGTCAAGCGGCCACGGGATGGATATAGAAAGAGCGGGAAAAGAGTCCGCCCAGGGGAATGTCACGCCTTTATCCAGGCCCGGGTATTTCAAGCGTTTCCTCGAAAACGATTCTTCCAGGAATATCAGAGACGTAACAAACAGCTTGCTGGATACGGATACTCACCCGCCTTTATATTTTTGGATAATTTATGCCTGGAGAAGGTTTTTCGGAAGCGGACCGTTTGCCTTGAGGTTTTTTTCAGTATTGGTTGGGACGCTTTCCATATTTTTGTCCTATAAATTAGGGGAATGCCTTTTTAACAGGCGTACGGGCATATTTTGCGCTTTATTCAGCGCATTCAGTCCTTTTAGCGTGATTTATTCCCAGGAGGCGCGCGCCTACAGCCTGATTATGGCGATCGGCCTTCTTTCTTCTATATTCCTGGTCAAGTTGGAGAAAGAGGGAAGGTGGTCTGATGCGTTTTTGTTCTCGTTATTCAGCGCCGCCGGGTTATATACGCATTACTTCTATGTTTTTACGGCCCTGGGGCATTTTATCTATTTTAATTTGGCCTGTTCCGGCAAGCCGGTATCAAGGAAGTTTTCTTTTTCCTGCTTAGGTACTTTGTTTATTTTCTCACCCTGGCTTGCGGTTTTAGCGGTAAAGGGGTATAATTTTACGGCAGCCGGGTGGATATTCGGTTATCCCGGGTTTGCCGGGAGGCTGTCGGAGATAGGCACGGGGATCGCCGGTTACCTGGCATTGCCCGGCAGGCCGGGAATGGCACATGAGATACTTTCTTTTGCCTCTTTATTTATTTTTTCCTGGGCCGCATTTTACGGCCTAAAGGAGATGTTTATCAAATACCGCAGGCAGGCCATGTTCTGCCTGTGCATGTTTCTTGTCCCCCTTGCCGCCATGTTCTTTGTAGACGTAATTCAGCATGGAGCCCTGCTGCGCCAGGAACGTTTCTGGATGTTTTCTTTCCTGGGTTTTGTCCCTTTGGCAGGGTATTGTTTCAATTCCGTTTTCTCCAGCCATAAGGCCTTTACGGCCCTGTTCATATTGTCTCTGGCCGTATTCTCGTTTTTTTCAGGGAAAACGCAGTTTGGCCCTGCGCCGAAGGCTGCCTGCCGTTGGATAGCCCGGGAGGCCGAAGGGTGCAGAGCGGCGGTATTTGTATGCAATATGAGGGGAGCGTTATTCCCGCAGTCTTATTATATGGATCAAAGCATCTACTTAGTTCCGGTCTCCAATGCCTCCCAGCTTGCGAACTCCGTAGAAGCTTATGCGGAGAGTTTTGACAGTTTGTTTCTCGTACGGCATTACCATAGCACGGATGATTCCCTGATGAATGAACTGTTTATGGAAACATATAATATAGGTAAGGGATTTATATTGAAAAAAGAGATAGAGATGAACGGAGTTGCCGTCTCCGAATTCGTTAAGAAGGATAGATGATAAAATGCGCATAACCACAGGGAAATACCGTAATCGTAAGATAATGATGCCCAAGGGGATACGTCCTACCCAGGATAAAGTGCGTAAAGCGATATTCGACATATTGGGGGATATCGAGGAGGCGTCTTTTCTTGAGCTTTTTGCCGGTTCCGGCGCCGTCGGTTTCGAGGCGCTTTCCCGGGGCGCAGGCGAGGTGGTTATGGTTGAGTCGGGGCATGAGCAATATGCGTGCATAAGGAGGAACGCTTCTTCGCTTGGCGCCGGCAGCTGCAATATTTACTATCTTGATGCGGAGAAAGCAGTGAGGGTGTTGTGCGGGGACGGAAAGAGATTCGATATAGTCTTCCTGGATCCTCCTTACAGCAAGGGTATGGCAAAAAAAATCTTGCATACCCTGGAGGGTTATGATATATTATCGCCCAACGGTTTGGTGGTTGTTCAGCATTCCAGGGAAGAGTCATTACCCGGATCCAGCCCGAAATTCAGCTTGATAAAAGAAGCCAAGTATGGGGATACTTGGATTTCTATTTTTAGGAAGGAAGGATAGCCGTGTGCCAGGTTGCTTTATACCCGGGGACATTTGACCCGGTAACCAATGGACATATAGACTTGATCTGCAGGGCGCGCGAGATTTTTAATAAAGTGATCGTCGCCGTGGCTTATAATCCCCATAAAAAACCCCTTTTTAGCGTGGAAGAGAGAGTGGGCATGTTAAAAAAGGCTACCGCAGGGATAGAAGGGGTAAGCGTAAGATCTTTTGACGGCCTGGTGGTGGATTTCGCGCATAAGATGAAAGCAGGGGTGCTGGTGCGCGGAGTGCGCATGCTTTCTGACTTTGAATACGAGTTCCAGATGGCTTTGACCAACCGTAAGTTAGCCGGCGACATAGAGACGATTTTTCTTATGCCGCATGAATCTTACAGCTATCTGTCGGCGAGATTGATTAAAGAGGCGGCCAGCCTGGGGGCGGATTTTTCGGATTTTGTCCCGGATTTTGTGGCGCAGGCCCTGCGTAAAAAACTGTGCCGCAGAAAATAGGATATTTCCGCATGGGCCGGGGAGGCAGGCGGTGAAGATTTTTATCAATCAGGTTCCTTTTGAGGGGTTATCTCTCGAAGAGGAGATCAGCCCGGCCGAGCTGGATCTCGAGACGGAACTGATAAAATTTCATTCCGGGTTAAAGATAAAGGCGCACGTGGAGCGGGCTATCAACGCCCTTATCGTAAAGTTGAGCATGCATGCGGTGCTTAGCGCCTGCTGTTCGCGCTGCCTGGAAGAATTCGAATGGGATTTAAACAAGGATGTGCAGTTGAGTTATCCTTTTGACAACAGCATAACCTTCGTGGATTTGAATCCCGACATAAGAGAAGAAGTGATGTTGGATTACCCCGTAAAGCCTTTATGCAGCGAGAAATGTAAAGGGCTTTGCGTCAAATGCGGTAAAAACAAAAACGAAGGAGGATGTAACTGTGGCTCTACCTAAAAGAAAACATTCATCTCAGCGTGGAGGCAAGCGTCGTACGCATTGGAAGATCAAGAAAACCAATCTTATCCCTTGCCCGCAGTGCAAGCAGCTTAAACTTCCCCATCGCGCCTGTCTGGTATGCGGTTATTATGACGGCCGCCAGGTTGCGGAAGTTAAAGTCAAAGAAAAAAAGAAGAGAAAATAAGCACCTTATAGTTTTTATATAGCGCAATCCTGCCGAGTTTTACGAGGCAGGATAAGCGTTTGAACTGAAAAAGGCAATCCTGCCGAGTTTTACGAGGCAGGATAAGCGTTTGAACTGAAAAAGGCAATCCTGCCGAGTTTTACGAGGCAGGATAAGCGTTTGAACTTGAAAAAGGCAATCCTGCCGAGTTTTACGAGGCAGGATAAGCGTTTGAACTTGAAAAAGGCAATCCTGCCGAGTTTTACGAGGCAGGATAAGCGTTTGAACTGAAACAAAGCAATCCTGTTACTTGCTGCCGGATTTTCCCTGCGGCAGAAGGACAGGCGGCCGTTTTAGGAGAATGAAAATGAGAATAGCCGTTGATGCTATGGGCGGAGACCATGCCCCGGGTGTTGTTATCGAAGGCAGTTTACTTGCGGTAAAAGAGTATGACGTGGATGTCGTGCTCGTAGGGGACAAGCCGAAGATAGAGGGCCTTTTAAAGAAATCGAAATACACCGGAGGCAGGATAACCGTACAACATGCCTCCGAGACTATAGAAATGTGCGAATCTCCCGCAGCCAGCATAAGAAGAAAAAGAGACTCTTCCATTGTCGTAGGGGTAAATTTGGTCAAGGAAGGAAAAGCGGAAGCTTTCTTCAGCGCGGGGAATACCGGGGCGGTAGTATGCGCAGGGACCCTGGGGCTGGGGCTGCTTCCGGGCATAGAACGCCCGGGGATCGGAATTATTACCCCTACCCTGAAAGGGAATACTTTGATTATCGATGTGGGGGCCAATATAGACCCCAAACCGACCCAGTTGCTGCAATACGGGATTATGGCAGATGCTTATTGCAAGAACATCCTGAACAAAGACAATCCCAGTGTCGGACTCTTGAATATCGGAGAGGAAGAGAAAAAAGGTACGGAATTTATCCGCGAGGCTTATGAACTCCTGGAAAAGAGCAGGGTTAATTTTATAGGCAATGTCGAGGGAAAAGACCTGTTTACTGGCAAATGCGATATTATCATATGTGACGGATTTGTCGGGAACGTGGCTTTGAAAGTGTCGGAGAGCGCCGCGGAGGCGATGCAGAAGTTCCTGAAACGCCATCTCCTGAGCAGTATCTGGGGGAAGATCGGCCTGGTTTTCATGATGCCCAGCCTCAGGCATTTCAAGAGCCAGATCGACTATGCGGAATACGGGGGAGCATTGCTTTTAGGGGTAAACGGGGTGGTGATTATCGGGCATGGGCGTTCCAATAAAAGGGCAATAAAGAATGCGATCAGGGTAGCCAAGGAAGAGATCGAACGCCAGGTTAACGCCAAGATCCTCGAAGCGATCAAGGCCGACACGGGGCTTTTACATAAGGAGAACAATTGAAGAAAGTAGGTATTATAGGCCTGGGTGAATACCTTCCGGATAAGGTGTTGACTAACGCCGATCTTGAGAAAATGGTCGATACCTCCGACGAATGGATTACTACCCGCACGGGCATCAAGGAGCGCAGGATAGCCGCCCAGGGAGAGGCGGTTTCCGATATGGCGGTTAAGGCGGCAAGGGAAGCGCTTAAGGAGGCGGATTTGGCGGCGGAGGACCTGGAATTGATCGTTGTGGCGACAATAACAGGGGATATGCCAATGCCTTCAACCGCTTCCATAGTGCAGAATGCCTTGGGCGCGCATAAGGCCGCCGCTTTTGACATATCCGCGGCCTGCGCCGGTTTTGTTTACGGGCTTTCCATAGGCCGCCAGTTCGTAATGAACGGCACTTATAAGAATGTCCTGGTTATCGGAGCGGAAAAGCTTTCAGCTTTTACGGACTGGGAGGACCGGAATACCTGCGTTTTGTTCGGCGACGGTGCGGGAGCATGCGTTTTATCCGAGGTAGAATCGGGAGGCATCGTTTCCATGTATCTTGGCTGTGACGGTTCCAACCTGAACTTATTGAACCTGCCCGCGGGAGGGTCCAGATTGCCGGCAAGCGGGGAAACCATAAAGAACCGCATGCACTATATAAAAATGCAAGGCAATGAGCTGTTTAAAATAGCGGTCAAGACCATGACCGAGGCTGCGCAGACGGCATTGAACCGGGCGGGGATTACCTTTAAGGATATAGATTTGATAGTGCCTCATCAGGCCAATTCCCGGATTATCATGGCTGTGGCCAAGAGGCTCGGCATATCCGAGGACAAGATATATCTTAACATAGAGAGATACGGCAACATGTCCAGCGCTTCCACGATTACCGGACTGGTAGAGGCGGTAAAGGAGGGGCGGGTAAAAAAGGGCGATACAGTGCTTTTGGATTGTTTCGGGGGCGGGCTCGTGTGGGGAGCCTGCGTGATAGACCTATGAACATGCAGGAAAAGACGGCTTTTTTATTCTCC
>Ga0265297_10005343_pt1 | contig 19688 bp, 19 predicted proteins | sample Munlanlwell13791_FD_192502 | JGI IMG/M metagenome (GOLD analysis project Ga0265297, IMG submission 192502) | Leachate microbial communities from a municipal landfill in Southern Ontario, Canada - Leachate well 137-91 | ecosystem: Engineered > Solid waste > Landfill > Unclassified | place...
GGACTAGGACCTGCTGGACAAGGACCTGCTGGACAAGGACCTGCTGGACAAGGACCTGCTGGACAAGGACCTGCTGGACAAGGACCTGCTGGACAAGGACCTGCTGGACAAGGACTTCCTAATCAGCCACCCGCTCAGATTATCGTTCCTAACGCTCCGGTCCAAGTTCTCCCAGGCCAGCCTGTGACAACTCAGACAACCGCCATTCCGAACGCGAGTTCTGGAGCGCAGCAGATTTCAAAACAGCCGGGAAGTGCGGAGTCATTAACGCCGCATCCTGAAAGGCTTCTCGTAAAAAAAGCAAGGCCGGCAACTCCTGCGTGGATTTTACTTCTATTATATGCCTACATGGCAATGTGCTTACAGCGTATCGCCAAAAAAACCGCTACGTCGAAGGGATGGTTAGCATGGGTGCCTTTTGTTAATTTGTATTTATCCTGTAAGATCGCACGAAAGCCTGGCTGGACGACATTATTTTTCTTTATTCCGGTTATGAATATAGTGATGGCAATTATCGTAAGTATCGGTATTGCCAAAGCGAGGGGTAAGCCTGGCTGGCTAGGCCTTTTTTCGTTCATTCCTGTAGCCAATCTTATACTGCCGGCATATCTGGCCCTTTCCAGGTAGCGCAAAGAATAAGGGGCAAGTTGTGCTAGTTCGATAATTCGTTAACTCCGTTTCCCCAAACATCAACCAGTTGCGAAATTCGTCTAATGAGCCAGCATCTTTTGAAGCTGAAGGCGCACAAAAGTGCGTTGGCGAATTATCCCCGAAGGGGACTACTATGTCAGTTTTTGACTTTCCAACCCTTTGTGATAATATATCACAAAGGGTTTTTATTTTAAGTCAAATAGGAGGATCATAGAATTAGATAAAGGATTAGGCATGGATAACATTAAGATTTGGTTACCGTTATTATTAGCTTTTTTGGCTGGGCTCTTTACATTGCTTGGTAGCCTTGTTTGTTTTCTTGTAAGAGACCTTAAGAAATCTTATCTGGAATTTTCTCTGGGGTTGTCAGCTGGAGTAATGATTTATATTGCCTTTGTAGAATTATTAACTTCGTCAATTAGAAACATCGGTTTCTTAAAAGCAAATATGTCATTCTTCGGAGGTATTATCCTGATTATGTTTCTCGATTTTGTTATTCCCCACGAATATATTGACGAACATATTCAAAGGACAGGGGGAGATAAGAAAATTATGAAAGCCGGAATATTTATTGCCATTGGCTTGGCAATTCATAATTTTCCGGAGGGCTTAGCGGTTTTTATGAGCTCTATGGTAAATATTAAATTAGGTATTTCTTTAGCTGTAGCAATAGCGTTGCATAATATTCCCGAAGGTGTAGCTATAGCAATGCCGATTTTTTACGCCACCAAAAGCAGAAGAAAAGCATTCTGGTATTCTTCTTTATCAGGGATTGCCGAACCCATTGGAGCTATTGTAGGTATGTTGGTATTAATGCCATTTCTTAAATCAAACGTTTTATCTTATTGTCTTGCTGCTATTGCCGGGATAATGGTTTTTATCAGTTTTGATGAACTTCTGCCTTTATCATGCGAGAATAAGAAGTCGCATGTGACTATTTTAGGTATTATATTAGGAATGTTAATGATCTTCCCCCGAAAAAGTGGACACAACGAAGAGTTGGTATTAGCATAAAAACCGACTCTTAAAAAGGAGGATGTCCAATGGAAGGTCAAAGCGTCAGAATGAAACGGTTTGATAAGGCATTTAAGATTCAAGCTGTCAAAATGGTTACTGAAGAAGGCCAAAAAGCCTCAGAGGTAGCCCGTTCATTAGGAATCCATGCTAACATGCTCTACAATTGGAAAAAAAGATACTCCGCTGAAGGCGACAAAACCTTCGTAGGCAAAGGTCATCTGAGTGAGATAGTATCTCTGCGGCGGAAGCTACGTGACGCCGAGATGGAGATAGAAATCCTAAAAAAAGCAGTCGGCATATTTTCAAAAACGACCGAGAACGGTGCGAGTTTATAGACTCAAATCGTTTAAGCTATCCGCTTGAGAAAATGTGCCGGGCAGTAGAAGTATCCAGGAGCGGATACTATGACTTCAAAAGAAGGCCTAAAAGTAAGAACAGAATCAATAACGAGAAGCTGCTCATTGAAATACGCAGGGTATTCTGGGATAATAACCGTAATTACGGTAGCCCTCGAGTATGGGATCAGTTGCGTAATAAGGAACAGATTCTTTGTTCTTTGAATCGCGTTGCCAGGCTTATGCGCTACAATAACCTGGTTGCCATACAAAGGCGTAAATTCCGGGTAACAACAAATTCAAAGCATAACTATCCCGTATGGCCGAATGTCTTAAATAGAAACTTCTCTGTAGAAAAGCCCAACGCTGTCTGGGTAACGGATATAACCTATATCTGGACATTTGAGGGCTGGCTGTATCTTGCGGCAATCATGGATTTGCATTCCAGAGGTATCGTAGGCCTTGCTATGGATAAGACTATTTCCGATACCTTGACGCTGCAGGCATTGGGACAGGCAATCCTAAGACGTTCACCGCCCAAAGGGTTGATTTGTCATTCCGACAGAGGAACTCAGTATGCCTGCAACGATTTTAAGGCATTATTGGCTCAGCATGAACTTATCGGCAGCATGAGCAAAAAAGGCGATTGCTGGGATAATGCCGTTGCTGAGAGTTTTTTCCATACGCTTAAAGTAGAGCTTATACACCGGATGAAATTCAGAACCAGAGAAGAAGCGAAAAGAAAGATATTTGAATACGTGGAAATGTATTACAACACCAAGAGGGCACATTCAACACTTGGCTACTTAAGCCCTTTTGAGTATGAAAAGCAGGCGCTAGTATTTTAAAGGAGAAAGGAAATATGAAAAAATTAATAATTTCAACACTTTTATCATTTTGCTTTTTATCTCTTGTGTATGCGAGCGAGTCTGATAATTTCCTTAAAAAAGGAAATCAGTATTTTAGAGAAAAATCATATGAGAAGGCTTTAGGACAATATCAAGAGGCTCTGAAAATGTCACCCAATGATGCTGAGGCATATTTCAATATTGGCCTCATATACAGGGAGAAAGGGAATTATAAAGAGGCTAAAGAAAAATTTCTAAAGGCTGAAGAATTATACACACTGCGCAATCAACAAGAAAAAAAGAAAGAGGCAGAAAAGTTACGAAGATCAATGGAGCTTGTGTTAAGAAATCAAAGAAGGGCCGGATATCTATTATTTATCTTTATCCCTTTATTCATCTTTAGCGTGTTTCAAATGAACAAAAAAAGAATAAAATTCTCTCAAGCTAATAATGTAATAGCCTTCCTTCTAATCATAACAAGTTTATTAGCTAATCGTTTTTTGCCATTTTTTCAACGGCAGTCTTTATTGTGGTGGAATAGAGCGATTATATGTTTTGGAACAGGTGTTGGGGGTTTATTTTTTCTTGTAAAAGGTTTATTAACCTATTATAAGCTAAGAAAAAAATAAAATGGAGTTTTTAGTCACTGAAAACAGGCGTTATTATCTTAACAATCTGTCCACTAAAGAGGGGAAGGTCATAATAATTGCTTTGAGCCTATACTTGTTTTAAGGATACTATTTTGATCGAGTTTTAATTTAGTAAAGTATAATCAGTTACTGCGAGTTTTGACTTTCTAACCCTCTGTGATAATATATTGCAGAGGGTTTTTTTGATTGGGGTGAAATAAAGAAGAAGGAGAAAAGATGGAGATTAAACGACCAAGAGGCGTCATAATTTTTACTTTATTAGGCATATTTTTCCTTGTTATGGGTTCAACAAGATGGTTGCCTTTCAAACCACTACAATTAAGCATATTTATAATTTGGCTAATTTTATATTATTTCCTTTTTCAATTAAAGAATTGGAGCAGGATTGTTCTTTTGATTCTTAATATATTTTTAGGTGGGGCGGTTATTTTGCTTGTTGTTGGATTCATAGTATTATATATTTTTAAACCAGATATGCTTCTTATGGATAGAATAACCAATCAACCAATTTCTTACTGGCTTGGTTTTGCTCTACAAATGATTTATGTCTATACTTTTATCTATTATTTTACTCGTCCCGCAGTAAAGGCACAGTTTAAATAATCAGAGTCATTTCTTTGGTCAGTTTTTCCGCTTCCCTAAACATCACCCAGTTGCTAAATTCGTCCAGCCCGGGGAGTTTTGACAAAAATAGCCCAGCTTTATGCTGGGCTATTTTTGTCAAATTGCCTTGGTGAAAGGGCGAGAACACCTGCCGAGTCTGTGTAAATTTACGAAGTAAATTTACACAGTATCCAGCGAGGCAGGTGGAGAGCCCTACCCAACTCAACCTTAATATATGTATACAGAGAGTTGTCCCTTTAGGGGTTGGGGAGTTTTTGACTTTCTAACCCTCTGTGATAATATATTGCAGAGGGTTTTTTATTTTAAATAATACCGTTAAAAAGGAGAGCGAATGTTTTTAAAAAAAATGCGCATAGTAAAATTTATTATTTTTATTTCCCTGGCGTTATCTTTTGGTTTAAGCAATGTTTTAGCACGAGAAACTCCCGCAGAAGCTTTTACGATTTATGATAAGGGAATAAAATATAATGAGAAAGGCAGTTATGATGAGGCAATAAGTGCGTTTAACAAAGTTATAGAACTTGATTCTAACTTTGTGAACGCTTATATACAACGTGGCTTTGCATATTATTCTAAAGGCAATTTTGATAAGGCTATCTCTGACCTCACCAAAGCTATTGAAATTAATCCTACTAATGATGTTTCTTACTATTATAGAGGTGTGGTTTACTTTAGTAAGAATAACTACGACAAAGCTATATTAGACTATACTAAAGCCATTGAATCAAATCCTAAATATGCAGAGGCTTATTACAGACGTGGGCTTACCTATGGGATGCAAGGTAGCTTTGCCCAGGCTATATATGACTTTAACAAAGCCATTGAATTAAATCCTAAATATGCAGAGGCTTATTACGGACGTGCTGGGTTTGCCTATGCTAAGCAAGGTAAGCGCTTTCAAGCTATCTCTGATTTTACTAAGGCTATTGAATTAAATCCTAACTTTGCAGAGGCCTATTGCGGCCGTGGGGTTATCTATGGAATGCAAGGCAATTTTTCCCAAGCCATATCTGACCACACTAAAGCCATTGAAATAAATCCTAACATTGCAAAAGCCTATTACGGACGTGGGTATGGCTATGCCAAACAAGGCAATTTTTCCCAAGCCATATCTGACTATACTAAAGCCATTGAAATAAATCCTAAAGATGAAAAAGCTTATACTAATCGGGCAGATGTGTATCTTAAGAAAGGTGATTATGACAAAGCTATTTTAGATAGCACAAAGGCAATACAAATCAATCCCAATGGGTTTATAGCCTATTACAACCGAGGGCTTGCTTATTATTGTATGGGGCAATACGATAAAGCGTTAGCAGGTTACAAAGAAGCTATAAAGATAAAGCCAGATAAGGAAGCTTATGACGACTTTGTTAAATATGTTCCAGAGAAGAAGTCTTCTGATGCTAAAGACATAAGAGAGGAAATACTTCAACTTCTTAAAGAAAAACTGGATTTAACGGATAAGAAGTAATGTTCTTAGACTATCTTAGCGCAATTTGACCCAGTTTTTCACATAATTCTTTTTGATTATCGAACAGTAGAAAGTTGCGAAATTCGTCTAATGAGCCAGCATCTTTTGAAGCTGAAGGCGCACAAAAGTGCGTTGGCGAATTATCCCCGAAGGGGACAACCCGGGGAGTTTTTGACTTTCCAATCCCCTGTGATAATATATTAAGAAGGTTTTTGTCCTAATTTTAATATCTAAAAACTATGGGAAACGAAGAAAAAAACAAACAACAGGAAATCCAGGAGGCGCGTGAATATGCGGAGTGTATCATTAACGCTGTGCGTGAGCCACTGGTGGTTCTGGATCAAGATTTAAAGATAATTTCAGTCAGTAATTCTTTTTACGATATTTTTAAAGTAAAACCTGAAGAGACTATCGGGAAGCTTATCTATGACGTAGGCAATCGTCAATGGGATGTTTCTAAGCTGAGAGAGTTATTGGAGACTATTCTTCCAAAAAGTGCCAGTTTTGATAATTTTGAGATTGAGCATGATTTCCCCGGCCTTGGCAAGCGTATAATGCTTCTAAACGCCCGGAAAATTCCAAGGCCTTCAGGAAAACCAAACATAATTCTCTTAGCCATTGAAGATATCACTGAAGCTAAAAAGATATTGGATGGGCTGCGCGAAGAGATAAGGCGGTTAGAAGCATTACAGAGAGCAGCGTCTACCCGAGAACACACTATGATGGAATTAAAAAGGAAAGTAGACGAACTGGAAAGAAGGGTATTACGGAGGCATTCATAGCCGCGCATTTGTTCCTTCCATGAGAATATATTGCAAGAGATTTATTTGAGCGAATATTATGAAAATAATAAAAAAAATTATTATCTTTTTTGGCATAATCTTTTTAACCTTAGTCTTGCTGTTGTCTGTTTTATTCTTAGTGATAAGAAATATCAAAGCAAAAGAGTTGATTGTAAATGAAATTAAAAAAGAGTTAGGGATAGACGTTACAATAAAAGAATTAGAATTTTCGCCACTGCTTACGTTGATTCGCGCAAAAGGTATAACTGTTTATAATCCTGATGGTTTTGAGGAAAAGGAGTTAGCTTATTTGGGTTCCCTAAACCTTGTCTGGGACCCGATGGAAATAATTATCCATAAGCGGCCCAACATATATATTGCAACGCTGGATTTGAGGCGTTTAAATATTATTAAAAATAAACAGGGCAAAGTTAACATAAAAGAATTAATTCCTGTTAAAAATGCAAATGTTTCCGATAATAAAGATGAAACTCCTTTCCATTTCGATTTATTGATTTTAAGTATAGGGGAAATAAATTATACTGAATACAGCGGCGACGTGAAAAAGGTAAGTAAACATAAAATAGGGATAAAAAACCAGGTATTCGTCAATTTGAAAGATGAAGACGAACTGGTGCGATTGGTCATTTATAAGGCAATACAAAATACCGAAATCGGAAAATTAATTAATTTGACTTTAATTCCTGTTACTTCCAACGTTTTTGGTACCGTCGATGAGGCAATCGGCACAGCTAAAACCGGAGCACGAAGCCTTTTTGATGCAGCTTCAGTGCCTTTTAAAATGCTTTTGGGCAAATGAAGCTCCCTGGCTACCCGGACTTTTTCATTTCAGGATTTCTCTCGTTGTGCGAAATCCTGAGCAGTTTCGCCAAGGCGGGGTTATTGAATGGGTAATTTTTCAAGTATGAATTTGCTAGTTTGATGATAATTTTTTACAAACGGTTTCACAAAATAAAGCAAAGAGGAGGTAGAATGGGGAAAAATAAATTGTTTAATTTTCTTATAATATTTTTTGGATTAATGTTTATTGTTAATACAGCGAAAACAGAAAACCTTACATCTGACGATAAAAAAATATTAGTTAAAAATCTAGTTAATGAAGCAGCTGAACTCATCGAAACAAAGGGGCAGGCTGGAGTTGATGCTATCGCAGATAAAAACGGAAAGTTCAACACAAAAGATGCATATGTTTTTGTTACATCTGAGTCCGGCGCTGACTTGATAAATCCTGCCTTTGAGGATATTGAAGGCTTACCGTTAGAAGCATATACTGATACTGACGCGAAAGCAGCACAGATAGCAATAGTTGATGCTGTAAAAGATAAAGATACAGCATGGATAGAATATTTATGGCCGAAGCCGGGAGAAACAAAACCATCTAAAAAGATTTGCTATTTGAAAAAAATAGTTGTTAACGGGAAAATACGTATTGTGGGAGCGGGTTTTTATCCTGAGGGGCAGTAAATTTAATTATTTTTTAGGGGCACGAAAGTTCATTTATCCTGTAGCGTTTTATACCGGCGATAGGTTGATAAGCGGCCGCATAAAACTTTTGGGATATTGTAATTAGCAAAAAATTTTCTTAAAAAAGGCCTAAAAATGGAAAAAATTAATAAAAAACTAAAATTTTCAGCTGCATTTAGGGACCTGATTATCCTTGGTTTGACTACTATTTTTGTGTTTATTGTCTCTTACTTTTTTAACATATTCAATTTTCTTGTCAAAATTTTTTATCAAAACCCGCAGACGATAGTCTATATTGATGAAATTATTACTGTGCTTTTGACTTTAAGCGTCGGTCTAACTATTTTTTCCTGGCGCAGATGGCAGGAATTTAGAAAGGAAGCTGCCGAGCATATAAAAAACCAGGAAATGCTTCGTGAAGTCGCCGAGACAAAAGCAGAGGTTGAAAGAATTATCAGTAAGCAGCTTCGCACCGATATGGACCAGCTTAAGCATGAAGTAAAGGAGATTCTTTATTTACTCACAACCAAGCATAAACAGTAAACTGGTTTAAGGAGCTAGTTTATATTTTGAGCTGGATTTGTTAAAAAAGCAAGAAAGGAGACAATTATGAAACTAGGTAAAAGGGTAATTATGTTTTTTGGGTTTATTCTGTTTATTTTTTCCAATGTATTCGCCCAACAAATTAATCCCCAACCCGTCAAGGAACAATTTAAGAGTATAGACGAAAATAATGACAAATTTATAAGTTCCAATGAATTGCAGGCATATCAGGCTAAAAAATTTAATGAACTGGATAAAGACAAAAATGGAATCATTGACAAAGACGAACTGAAAGACGATAAATCAAAGATATTTGGAAAGGCAGATAAAAATAACGACAACCAAATCAGCCAGAAAGAAGCTTTTAAACAATTCAATGATTATTTCAACAGCATGGATGCCAATGGAGACAAGAAAGTGACAGAGGACGAATTTGAAGAGTACTGGCCGATTAATTTAAGGCTTTAATACAAACTGTAAAATAATTTACGGTTTCCTGCCGCATAATTCTATGAAAAAAATTATTCCGGTTTTTTGTTTATGCTTTTTATGTATTTCTTTTAGCGAAAAAAACTGCGAAGCAGCTGCCGAGCGTGGCCTTTTTGTAACAGTTCTGCAGGAGCCGCAAGTGCTTTCCAGCCGAAAAGAAATTTTGCGATTGATTGATTTTGCGAAAAAAGCGCACATTAGAATTCTTTTTGTCCAGATTTACCGTGCAAACAAAGCGTGGTTTCCTTCGCGCGTTGCAGATTCAAGGCCGTATGAAGTATGTTTAAAAAACGTTTCACGGGATCCTTTAGCGCTTCTTATAAGCGAGGCTCATAAATCCGGTATTGAAGTGCATGCCTGGCTTAATCTACTAAGCCTTAGCAATAATAAAGATGCAAAAATTCTTAAAAAATACGGCCTGGAAACTCTTACGAGGAATTTAAAGAAAAAAAGAACAATAGAAGATTACAAAATAGATAAACAATATTTCCTTGAGCCAGGAGATTTAAGGGTTAGGAGCGAGCTTTTGGCTGTGGTTAATGAAATTCTGCATAATTATCCAAAGTTAGATGGTATTCAATTCGATTATATCCGTTATCCTGACAGGAATCCTTCATATGGCTACACGAAAAATAATATCGAGCGGTTTAAAAAAGCAACCGGAAATAAAGTAGTCAAAGAAGATACTATTGCCTGGCAAAACTGGAAACGTAAACAGGTAACTGAGCTACTTACCCAGTTAGTTAAGCGGGCGCGGGCGCTCCATCCGGATATCCGGGTGTCAGCAACAGGTTGTGCTCCGTTTGTTCGTGCATATTATGAAGCATTCCAGGATTGGCCTTCCTGGGTTAATAGCGGCCTTGTTGATTTCGTCACAGTTATGACTTATTCGGATAAGGTATCTGAATTTGAAAAATATGCTAATGAAGCCAAAAAGAAAATAATTACTTCCGGAAAAATCAATCTTGCTATCGGCGCTTACAAATTTAAGAATCATCCGGAAAACTTTACACAGGAATTCAACATTTGTGAAAAATCCGGTAATGCTACTTGTGTCATATTAGGCTATGGCGATTTAGTTAAAAATTCCGCATTGCAAATTTTTTAATTAGAGAAAACAAAATATCGCTTTCATACTTATTTTAGCGACACTTTTATCGCTTATAGCAGTTAATCGGCATACTGAGCCAGGAAATAAATAACTTTTCGATTGAATTTACCTGTAAAAATGGCATAATAAAAATATAATGCAAAATATATTCGAACCTTACCTTCTAAGTTTCATACCTATATTTGTGGCAGTGGATGCTATTGGCAATGTCCCTATATTTGTATCGCTTATAGACGGCGCTAAAGGGCCAAAAAGGCGTAAAATCATAATAGACGCAGTAACAACTGCTACCGCAATGGCTGTTATATTTATGGTAGCCGGAAAATATATCCTGCGCCTCCTTGGCATAACCATAAGCGATTTTCAGATTGCTGGTGGAGCATTTTTGTTTATTATTGCTGTCAGGCTGCTTTTCCCGGGAGCAGAGAAGAAGGTCAATTCAATAGGCGGCGATAAAGACGTAGGCATTTTTCCTTTAGGAACACCTCTTATTACCGGCCCCGCGGTGTTAACTACCACGGTAATGATGATAGATAAATATAATATCATACCAACTTTTGTTTCACTTGTGCTAAATATGCTTATTGTTTGGATTAGCCTTGACCGGTCCGAAGCAATTATGAATGTAATTGGGCCAAGCGGAACCCGTGCGTTTTCAAAGATTATGTATATTTTGCTTGGGGCAATAGGCGTTATGATGATAAGGCACGGCATCGAGGCTATATTTCTTCATTAAGAATAGGAATTACCTGCCTTAAAAATTGCTGTTTTTCTTGCAATATGATACTTTTCCGCTAAAATAGTAATACAGCCACACTTATCCTGCTGGTTGATTGAGTCTGCTAGTGGGAGTTTGCATAATCTCGATATAGTAACCCAAAACACATAATTATGAAAATCAGAGTCCGCATATTTTTAGCAATATGTACCGCTGTATTTCTTCCTTCATTATTCTTTACTATTGCCGGTTATAAAGCACAAGAAAAGGCTCTTTTAGGCGGCGTAGGCCAAAATTATCTCGCGCAAAAGAGTGTAGTCGTAAGCAAGGCAAATATGTTATATTATAGTATCAGAGCCTTTATATGAAATCTATTTTTGATAAGAAAAAAAGCATTCTTGTGGTTGATGATGATGCGGATATCTGCAGCACCTTAGTTGATATTTTTAATGCCGAAGGTTATGCTACTGATATTGCGTATAATGCGGGTGCGGCTATTGAAAAGATACAGAAAAATAATTTCGACATCCTGCTTACTGATAGCAGAATGGAAAGTGTAGACGGATTACATCTGATTAAAAAAGTAACACAGATAAATCCAAAGATAATTATTTTTATGATGACAGCTTATCCGCGCGATTCGCGCATCAGCGAGGCATATAATAGCGGCGTTGTAAAGATTTTCGAAAAGCCGTTTGAGGTCAAAGATATGCTTGAGATTTTTAAAAAAGAGATAGCTAAAAGAAATAAGAAAAATTAGATATGAAAAATCAGGAAAATATTGATAAAGCAAAAATTCTTATTGTTGACGATGACACATTGATGTGCGAGAACCTCGTGGAGATAATGCAATCTTTAGGGTATGACACTGATTGTACGACACACGCGGTAGAGGCGCGGGGTAAATTAAGCAAAAATTTTTACAATATTTTAATGGTTGACCTTAAGCTTTCTGATGGCGACGGGCTCGGCCTGTTAAAATATGTAAAAGAAATAAATCCGGAGACCATGACCATTATTTTTACCGGATATGCTTCTCTTGAGAGCTCTATTTCTGCGTTGAATGAGGGCGCTTTCGGGTATTTGCAAAAGCCCATTAGCATAGAAGAAGTAAAGATACTTATAGGCAAGGCATTACGAATGCAGCAGCTTTCTATTGAGAATAAAGAGCTTTTAGAAAAATTAAAGGAGCTTAGCTTAAAAGATATCGAAACCGAAGTCTATAACCATAAATACCTTATTGAGCGCCTTAATTCCGAATTGTTGAGGGCAAAACGGTATGCTCTTTCTATTTCTCTTGCTATGATTGATGTGGATTATTTTAATTCAATCAACGGTTTATACGGCCATGCGTATGGCGATAAAATTCTGAAAGAGCTTGCAAAATATTTAAAACAATTCATTCGCGGCATGGATGTGGTCACGCGCTACGGTGGGGAGGAGTTTATTATTATATTGCCTGATACCGACAAGCAAAGCACAATCCGTTTTACTGAGCGGCTTTTAGGCGACATAGAAAACCATATTTTTGACTCGCAGGATAAAAAAATAAAGTTGAAAGTCAGTATTGGTATTGCTAATTTTCCTGAAGATGACCTGAATATTTCCGAAGCCTACGGCCTTATACATTTGGTTGAAAAAGCAGTTTCGCTTGCAAAAGAACGCGGCGGAGGACGCCTTCTTACTTTAAACGGCAAAGAAGCTGAAGGGCCTGGCGAAGACACACAGGAAAATATTGAAAACCTTAAGCAAAAACTATCAAAAATCGAGAAAAGAATGCATCAAACATTTCTGGAATCTATTTATGCTTTTGCTAAGACTATAGAAGCTAAAGATTTTTATACCGGAGAGCATTGCGAACATATGGTGTCTCTCGTTGTGTCTATCGGGAAAAAACTCAACCTTTCTGAAAAAGAAATGGAAGACTTGGGGCACGCGGCAATGCTTCATGATTTGGGTAAAATCGGTATACCAGATGAAATATTGCTGAAAAAAGGAAAACTGACCGATAGTGAGTCTGAGATTATCAGAAAACACCCCCAGATAGGTGCGGAAATAATAAGGCATATCCATTTCCTTAAAGACGTAGCTCCAATTATTTTATATCACCATGAAAGGTTTGATGGTTTCGGCTATTGCAGCGGCTTAAAGGGCAAAGAAATACCTTTAGGCGCGCGAATAATTGCCATAGCTGATGTATACCAGGCTTTAACCAGCGATAGGCCTTATCGTAAAGCCTATAGCATGGAAGAAGCTTTAAAAATAATTAAGGAAGGCTCTGGTACGCAATTTGACCCGGAAATAGTGAAGGTATTCTTTGAGATAATCGAAGCAAAGAAAGAATAAGGTATTCTTAGATATACCGCTAATTTTCTCTTGAAATATGTTTTTGCTTGTGTAAAATAATATATGGCTTTGAAAAAAGCAGTTTTCCTACCTTTTGCCCACCCGGTTCGCGGGTGGGCTTTTTATTTACGAAAGGTTCTTGCTTGCATATCTTGATTGTTTTAGTAAAATGTAGCTTTCGTAAGTAGGTTCATCGTAAATTGTAAAAAAAATAAAACTATGCTTGTATACGAATTATTAATAATAATACTTATGCTTTTGCTTAACGCCATATTCGCTGCCTATGAAATGGGCCTAGCTTCGGTTTCTAAGCCAAAGTTAGCTGTTTTGGCAGGCGAAAAGAAGAAGGGGGCTCCCGAGGCGCTTTATATGAAAGAACATATGGAAGCCAGCCTTGCATTTATACAGGTTGGTATTACATTGGTTGGCGCATTGGCTGCGGCAACCGGCGGAGCAGGAGTTGGCGAAAGTTTCGCTCCTTATTTGCAGAACACCTTTAATATGCCGGAACTTTTTGCCAAAATTTTGGCGGTTATTATTTTTATTATTCCGTTGACTTGCGTTATTATCATTTTTGGAGAACTTGTGCCGAAAATGATTGCGCTTCAAAATAAAGAGTGGATGGTTTTAGGGCTTTCGCCTGTAATGAAGTCGCTTTCGGCTTTTATCGCACCTCTTATATCGGTAGTAGAGGTTATAGTAAAAAAAGTTGTCCGTATTTTTGTTATGTTTAGCCCCAAGGAGCTAAGCAATAAAGGCCATGACCTCCATGAGCTAAAGGCAGCAATTTCTTTAGCCAGAACTGCGAAAATTCTTGGCGCACGGGAAGAGCGCATCGTTCTTGCTGCGGCAAGTTTTACCTTGCGTCCGGTAAAAGACATTATAATACCGGCACACGATATTTCGATGATTTGGGCACAAGATAGCCTTGCGCAGGCACTTATCAAAGCCCATCTTGATATGCATACACGTTTTCCGGTATCCACAAAAGAAAACGATCCGCAGACCATAGTAGGTTACATTAACTTCAAAGACATAATAACTGTTTTAAGGACTAATCCGGTAAACCCGACCATAGCTTCAATAATGAGGCCTATAAATAAAATTTCTGAAGGCATGGTTATATCCCAGCTTCTTGAAACAATGATTCAGGAGAAAGTGCATATCGTGCTTGTTGCTTCTGATAAGAATAAAATTCTTGGCATGGTAACCCTTGAAGATATTATGGAAGAGTTAACCGGCGATATTGAATCTGAGTTTGACCGGCTTCCGAATTACATTCATCCATACGGAACAACCTCTTGGATTATCGGCGGAGCAGTGCCAATGACTGTAGTTGCTTCAACCCTTGGGTTAAATTGGGAAGATAAATTTTCCGCCCACGGCGGTGCCGTATCAGGAGGAAAAGACACTAAGATTCCGACACTTGCTGAATGGTGCCGGCATAAAGCACATAAAAAACTTATTGGCGCGGATATTATTGAAATAGATGGCTTAAGGATTGTGCCGAGAAAATTTCGCAGAAAAAAGCTTTCTGAAGCAGCAGTAAGCCTCATTGAGCCTCAACCGCAGGCATAATATAAAAATACTATGGAGCAAAGACGCAGAATTTTAGTTACCAGCGCGCTTCCTTACGCAAATGGGAGCATTCATCTTGGGCATTTGGTTGAATATATTCAGACCGATATCTGGGTAAGATTCCAGCGGCTAATCGGCAATGAGTGTTATTATATGTGCGCAGATGATACCCACGGAACACCAATTATGATAAGCGCGCGTAAACAAAATATACCCCCCGAAGAATTAATCAGCAAGATGTATACTGAACATTTGCGCGATTTTAGCGCTTTTCGGATAAGCTTCGATAATTACTATTCAACCAACTCGGAAGAAAACCGTGAATTTTGCGAGTATATTTATTCAGAGGCAAAACAAAAAGGGGCAATTTACGAAAAGGAAATAGAACAGTATTATTGCGAGCATGACGGTATGTTTCTTCCGGACAGGATGATAAAAGGAATCTGCCCTAGATGTAAAGCTGAGGACCAATACGGAGATAACTGTGAAACGTGCTCTGCAACGTATGACCCAACCGAGCTTATTTCGCCGTTTTGCGCAATTTGCGGCGCAAAACCAATAATTAAAAAATCAACCCATTACTATTTTAAACTTTCAAATTTTACCAATGAGCTTAGAGAATGGGTGAGCCAGGACCATCTTCGTCCGGAAATAAAAAATAAACTGCAGGAGTGGTTCACTCAAGGCATTAAGGACTGGGATATCTCCAGGGATGCGCCTTATTTTGGTTTCAAAATACCCGGCACGGAAAATAAATATTTCTATGTCTGGCTGGATGCCCCGGTTGGTTACATTGCAACGACAAAAAATTGGTGTAAAAGTAAGGGGATAAATTTCGATGAGATATGGCGGGGGAAAGATTTTGAAATACATCATTTTATAGGAAAAGATATTTTGTATTTTCATACATTGTTCTGGCCGGCAATGCTTATGGTTTCCGGTTTTTCTACGCCGACAAAAGTAAATATCCACGGGTTTTTGACGGTAAACGGAGAAAAAATGTCAAAGAGCCGAGGCACCTTCATGAATGCATCTGATTATCTAAAGCACGTTGACCCGGAATTCCTGCGGTATTATTATGCCGCAAAGCTTGGGGCAGGGGTTGATGACCTGGATTTAAACTTAAGCGATTTTGTTTTCAGAATCAACTCGGATGTTTTGGGAAAAGTAGTAAATATCGGGAGCCGCCTGGGAAAAATAGTGAATAAAAAATTGAACAATGCTTTAGGCGAAATCGATGCACAAGGGGCAAGCATTTTGGATGAAATGCGAAAAGCTTTGCCTAAAATAGCAAATTATTATGAGACACTGGATTATAATAAAGCAATGCGCGAAATTATGCCGCTTGCTGACATTGTTAATAAATATATAAATGATACTGCTCCCTGGGAGCTTGTAAAAACAGACGAAAAAAAAGCGCAAAGTGTATGCACTACCGGTTTAAACGGGCTTTACCTCCTTACGGGGATGCTTAAACCGGTACTTCCCAGAATAGCAGAAGGGGTTGAAAAATTCCTTAATATACCTTCTATGAACTGGGAAAGCCTGAAAAAACCTATCACACAGCATAAAATAAACGAATACGAGCGTTTAGCTGAAAGAATTGAACTCTCAACCGTTGAAAAGATTCTGGGTACTAAACAGGAAAGCTAAGGTTGACTTTTGGCTCGCTTTGTGGTATATTTATTATGTTTCCTTTACGGTGAAGATATGCAGATAAACCGCAATTTAACCACAATTCTAAGTTTAACTCTTAAGTTAGTAGTAGCGGTATGCTCTGCTGTGAGGTTTTCACCGTAAGGTAACCAAATTTTAAAAAAATATCCCCTGTCGGTGAAAATCGGCAGGGGATTTCTTATTTTATGGATACATTTAAAATAACCAAGTTCCAATTTCCAATAACCAAACAATGACCAATACGCAAATTCCAATAGCCAAACGGAGCGTTATAGAATTGTTTGATCATTGGTTATTGGCTATTTTGTAAAAACTTAGAATCCTATGTCAAACAAATACTTATTAAATCTAGTATTACTCGTAGTAGGTGCGCTTTCGCCGCCGGGCTAACCCAGTATTTTTCTGTTTAGCCCCTGTTGGCGAAAGCTGACAGGGGCTTTTTTATTGCTCAGATAAATGTGCTATCAGCTATCAGTCATCAGCTCTCAGCTGTCAGCCGCTTTTCAGGGTTGCCTCTTAAGGGGACTGAAAGCTGAAGGCTGACGACTGAAAGCTTTTAAGAAAGGAGGTTTTAATATGCGTTACACCGGAGCACAAATAATAATTAAATTACTTGAAAGGTATGGGATTCGTATTATTGCAGGCATTCCAGGAGGGGCTAATTTACCGCTCTATAATGCCCTTTATGAGAGTAAAATCAGGCATATTTTAGTCAGGCATGAGCAAGCTGCGGGTTTTATCGCTCAAGGCATGGCTCGTTCGACCGGCAAGCCTTCGGTTTGTTTTGCTACTTCCGGCCCCGGTGTTACAAATCTTTTAACGGCAATAGCCGACGCTAAATTGGATTCTATTCCAATAATTGCGATAACCGGGCAGGTGCCAACTGCTTTGATAGGTACTGATGCATTCCAGGAAGTTGATACCTATGGAATGACTATCCCTATAACAAAACATAATTTCCTTGTTAAAAATTCGCGAGAACTTTTAACAATTATTCCCGAAGCTTTTAATATTGCAACAAGCGGCCGTCCCGGCCCGGTTGCAATTGATGTGCCTAAGGATGTTCAGAACGAGCAGATAGAATTTGATACCTGGCCAAAAGCTGCTTTGCCTACGCAAAATTGCAAGATTAATGATTTATCAGCAAAAGAAATTGCGCAAACGATTAATGAATCAAAAAAACCTTTGATGTACATAGGCGGAGGAATCATTGCGTCAGGTGCGCAAGATTTAGTTTTTAGGCTGGCAAAGAAAAATTCCATACCGGTTGCATTAACCCTTACAGGCTTAGGAAGTTTTCCTGCTGACAATGAACTTTATCTTGGAATGCTTGGAATGCATGGAGCATCTTACACTAATTTTATAGTCGAGGAGGCGGATTTAATTCTTGCTTTTGGCGTGCGCTTTGATGACAGAGCTACTGGTTTGTCTCAAAAATTTTGCCGTAATGCAAAAATTATACATATAGATATAGACAACGCTGAAATTAATAAAATCAAAAAGGCGCATCTTTCTCTTTGCGCAGATATTAACCAGGCCTTAAAGATAGTGATTCCATTAGTGCATAGAAATGATAGGAAAGATTGGCTTTCACAAATTGGAAACAAAAAGAAAAAATATTCTATATTTACGTCAAAAGACCCGCTGCATCCGATTAATATAATTAAGGCGATAAGCGGTATGGTTTTTCCGGATACAATAATTACAACCGACGTCGGCCAGCATCAAATGTGGGTTGCGCAAAGTTACCCTTTTAAAAAGCCCCGCACCTTGCTTACTTCAGGCGGCTTAGGCACAATGGGGTTTGGTTTGCCTGCGGCAATTGGAGCGGCTTTGGCAAATCCTAAAAAACGTATAGTTTGTATAAGCGGGGATGGCTCTATCTTAATGAACATCCAAGAATTGGCAACCTTGGCTGAATTAGGCCTTAATGTCACTATTGTAATAATGAACAACGGGCATTTAGGCTTGGTCCGTCAGCAACAGGAATTTTTTTACGGCAAAAAATATATTGCTTCAAAATTCCTGGCTAAACATTCTTTTAAAAAAATTGCGCAGGCTTTTGGCATGCGCTCTTTCGAATTGGGTTCGGGGGAGAAAGTGCATTTGATTTTGAAGAAAGCATTAAAGGCCAAAGGGCCCTCGCTGGTTGATATCAGTATCCACCATGCTTGTAATGTTACTCCGATGGTTAAGCCTGGTAGGTCAAATATAGAGATGATAGGAGGTAGCTATGAGTAAATTAAAAAATTATATTGTTGAGCTTAAGGTTAATAACCACGCTGGTGTTATGTCACACATAACCGGCCTATTTTCGCGAAGGAATTTTAACCTTGAAGGAATTTTATGTGTCCCTTTAAAAAAATCTACAAAAAGCCATATCTATTTAATTGTTAAGCAGGAGGAAAATATCGAGCAGATTATAAAACAACTTCAAAAGCTTTATGATGTTATCAAAGTCCGCCTACTAACAGGAAGTGCTGATATTTTAATGCGTAAAATGGCGCGATTATTCAATCTGGGGAATATTTTGAAATTGCAGCGTTAAAGATGATATAATAATATTAATGAAACAAAAGATATCTATTTATTTGATGGTAATGTTTTCGGCTTTATCAGTGGTATTTGCAAAAGAAAAGACAGAAGAGCCGCATCCGGCACTTTACTGGCAAGCCGTGGGAGAAAAAGTGGTTCAGTGCCAGTTATGCCCTAGAAGGTGCATACTGCCACCCGGGCAGCGCGGCATATGCACTGTAAGAATAAATAAAGATGGCAAGCTCTATTCGCTTGGGTATGGAAACCCCATAGCAGTGCACGTTGACCCAATCGAAAAAAAACCTTTTTTCCATGTATTGCCTGGAACGCCCGCCTTTTCTATAGCTGTTGCCGGCTGTAATATGCGATGTCTTTTTTGTCAGAACTGGCAGATATCCCAATCAAAGCCCGATGAAACCGAAAATTACCATATGTCTCCTATGGATGTAGTGAGCGCGGCAAAGGACGCAGGCTCGCCTTTTATCGTTTATACCTATACTGAACCAACTGTATTTTACGAATACATGCTTGATATATGCAGGCTTGCCAAGGCACAGGGTTTAAAAAACGGTATGCATAGCTGCGGCTATATAAATGAAGAGCCGTTAAAAGAGCTTCTTAAGTATATGGATGCAGTTAATATTGACTTAAAAGGCTTCAATAAAGAATTTTATAATAAAATGGGAATGATGGCGGAGTTAGAGCCGGTTTTAGCGACACTTAAAACAATAAGAAAAGAAGGAGTATGGCTTGAAATAACCAATCTTATAATTCCCGGGCAGAATGATAATCCGCAAGAGATTCGTAAAATGTGCCTTTGGATTA
>Ga0265297_10005344_pt1 | contig 19685 bp, 29 predicted proteins | sample Munlanlwell13791_FD_192502 | JGI IMG/M metagenome (GOLD analysis project Ga0265297, IMG submission 192502) | Leachate microbial communities from a municipal landfill in Southern Ontario, Canada - Leachate well 137-91 | ecosystem: Engineered > Solid waste > Landfill > Unclassified | place...
CGGTATCGAGGACTGGAAGAACACTGGGTTTGAAGGAGTTGCCAAACGGCTGCTCAAGGGACTGACCTGGTTTGCCCTGATGACCAAGCAATTGGCGCTGTCATTTTCCTTGTTCCATCACGCCGTGCTGATTGAAGCCCACTTAGCCAGCCATGGTTTAACTAAGCGCCATCCTCTGAACCCCCTGCGCCCCTTGCAAACTATCAGGGAGTTCGGAGAAGTATGGCGAACAGCCAAAAATGTTCTATCTGACCCGGCCCAACGGCGGCAGTTGGCCGACTGGATGGGGCATGGGCTCACCTTTCATTTTGGCGTTCACGAGTCCCTGGAACACGACCCCACAAAGCGAAGTGGCCCTCTAGATAAATTTCTGGACGGTTTGGTGAATTTCTCCGAGAAGCATGCAAGCATCAATCGCACTTTCGGCGTTGGCGCCCGGGCGGCACGCGCCCTCAAACAGCAGAGCGACCACCTACTCTGGGAAGTAATGCAACCGGCATTCAAGTTCATGATGGCCCAACGTATGTATAACGAGGTTATGAATAGCCCGGACTACCTGGAACTGTCGTCTACGGCCGTGGGGCGAAAGACACTCAAGCGTGAAATTGCCCAGATAACTAATCAGACTTTCGGCGGGGTGAACTGGCGCGAAATGGTCTGGGCGACCCCGTTAGCCAGGGACATTCTGCGAGCGACCGTGTTCGCGCCTGACTGGACTTTTTCTAACTTGCAAATGGCCATGGTGCCGGACGCTTTCCAGAAGATGCTGGGAATCCGTGTCCCATTCGGGCCACAAGCTGTGACTGACATTCGCACCCGGCAACTGCTGGAAAAAAACTGGCCGGCTTTCGTCATGGTGGCTGTTGTTCTTGTGCCCGCCGCCATTCAGCTGGCTGTCTATGGCGCCTTTGGCCATCCGGAAGACGATGACGAACCCTTTATCTGGATGAATGAGGAAGGTATGAATTTTGCCTCGGACATTACGCCCTTGTTCCGGAAACTGGGCATGAAATTCGGAGTCACCCAGAGACGGCGTTCTTATATCCGATGGGCTAAATCTGGCTACGAAATCGGCGCATGGTTCCTTAATCCCTGGCGAGCTTTTCTGAATAAGTCTTCCATGCCAGTCAAAGTGTTTTGGGAGCAACTGACCGGTCGTAATACTGCTGGCTGGGATATGCCTTGGTCCCGGGAGGATGCGACTGTGCCTTTTGGCGGTGTGTTCATGGTGAATGGGAACCCGTTCGAAAGCCGGATAGCATACACCGCCCAGAAATTTTTGCCGATGTCCCTTTTGACCATACTGGACAAACGGCCGGCCACCTTCTTCGCTCCTGCCGCCATGGGAAAAAGCGCATATTCCGCTGAAAAGCAGATTGCCGACATTTTACAGGCCTATGGAGACGACTCGGTATGGTACCAGATTAAGGGGCGTCCCGCCCGTGTTCAGAACCTGGAGACTCTGGTGACTTCCACCTTGGATGCTGCCTGGAAGAACGGATACCAGGTTGACCAGATAATGTCCAATGCTAAGCGCTTAGTCCATGCTCGCCAAGCCGCAGAGTTTTTTGGGGTACTGGAAGACAATCCCAAGAACCCAAACACGGCCAAGCTAGAGAAGATAGCCCGAGCGGCACAGCGAACAGACACGGCCTTCCGCAGTTTCAGAGGTTCCATGAACCGTCGATTTGAAAAACGAGCAGTGGCCATGACACCTGGTCAACAAGCAGCGATGGCCGCCGCATGGCAGGCGGCTGTTGAGAAACACGAGGATACCAATGAGTAAACACTGGATCGCCGGAGCCATAAAGAGGCCCGGGGCATTTCGCGCCAAAGCGCAGGCTGCCGGCATGAGCACGGCAGCCTACGCTAACCAGGCGCTCAAAAAGGGATCGACAGCTTCGACGCGGACGAAACGGCAAGCGGCACTGGCAAAGACCTTATCCGGTCTGCGGAAACATTGAGAGCAAAGTATTTCCAGGGCATCCCATACACTACCCCTACTACACCTTCACCTGCCAAACGAAGAGGTGCTATCTGTCCGGGGTGGGGGAAAATCCCACCTGGGAAATATCCTGAATTTCGGGCAAATACCAAAAGGTCTCGGCGATCCCGTTTCCATAAAAGCAGCCCAAGTTTGTGTTGGCCGAGACAGGCTCTTCCTAATTTGAAAAACATGTCCCAAACAGGATTTTTTGGCATCGCTTTGTCTGGTACGTCTAACAGGTCCTGCACCGAGTACCTGCTATACCCGCGTTTGGCTTCAATGATTACCCGGTCAAATAGGGGCGCAGCCTCCGCATCCGTAGCCGCAAAGTCCCCCGTGTGAGCCAGGTACCGACCTTTGCCTACCGTGGTCAGGGCGCCACTGGACGCCGAGCGCCAGATAGCATCGTCCCGTTTTCCATTGGTCCACCACAGACTGAGCATCCTGCTCATTTCCCGTTCGAAGTTATTTCCTTTTTGCTTTGTGTTCATCAACCTCCTCTGATGTATCAAACCTTTGTACCTGGTAGTATAAGTCTTTCAGAGTCTCTATCGTTAAATGTTGAATATAGCTCATTTGTCCTCCTCTTTCTGTTCTCCCCATACTTGGTCCCTCGGTATTAATCCTTCCAAGCCCAGCGTCCGTATCAGACTGTCATTTATGAAATGATCCCGCGACCATTTTAGCCCAGTAACCGCTTCCTCAAGGCGATTGGCGACGGCGGTAAGTAAGTGCACTTCGATGCGTACAACGGATGACTTTGGGGCCATGGTGTTTTCCTTTCAGGTATGCCCGGCTCAATTTAACGTGGACTTTGTTCCAAACCACCTTGATCAGTTGCTGATGTTCCATGCGCAACAGAATTGGTGTGATATATGAGAAGGGGTAGGAATTCCCCGGAAACGCCAATTCATGGAGAACAGGGAGAAGGCTGCCCTTCTCCCCATCCCGGGTGACCATTTCGAGAATCTGTTTCTGCAACTTTCCGAATTTATTTGTTTTCATGCGTCACCTCCTTCGGCGGCGTAGTCTCCGTGTTGATTATGGAAGTTGCAATGCGCCAAAACCTTCCCTGTTTGCTTGTTCTGCGTGGCGCTATCGCAAATCCCTGAGAATGCAATTGGCTTAAGTGCTTGCCCAGAGAGACTATAGTGTACTTGTTCACCAAAGGCTTGAGACCCTCGTCCAAGTGCATGTCCTTCAACAATTGAGCCGCCGTTCCTACCCATTCCACAGCTTCCGGATTGATGGCGACAAAAGATTGAATGAACATTTGCACCACTTCCAGGCAACTGTAGGCGTCCCCGGCTTGAATGGAACTCGCCAGCAGATTGGGGTCGTGGTAGTTGACCACTCCCCATCGGGGATCCCCAACAAGCTCCTCGGGGATTTCCCATTGAAGTAGCCAGCGTCCCAGATACGGCAATTCCCGGTCGACAATCTTCACTATCTCCGGTCGCTGGGGGAACTTGAACGGAAAGACCGGTTCCGAATTACATCTGAACAGACTTATCTTCTCGGCATCCGATAACTCCATATTTGGCAAAAGTCGAATAGACTCGGAGTCCGTGTTACAGGTCACTACCACCCGACCCAACCAGATTATCTTGCCGGTGGCCTTAAACTTACTCGCATAGTTGTGATCAGCGTTAGCCGCCATCTTCTTAAGCATGGCCGAGTACCGGATATGACGGGTACTGCTGGACGACGGAATATCATCATCTACCGTCATCAAGGGTTTCCGATAAACGTAGTCGGGGAAATCTTCTTCCCCAAGAAACAACCTACTGGCATCCGCCGAGCCACCGAGTAATTTGGACAGTATCACCGTGGACATCAGACTTTTCCCCCGGTTTACGTCACCTGCCAGGATTACGATGTGCCCTGGTCGCGGTGTGTGATGGTAGGCTGGATCATACGCATTCTTTAACCAGCCAAGAAACACCTGTCGCGGATGCTCTTCCGGCAAAAACACTTTCAGGAACGCCGCAAACCATGGGAATCCTTCCCCCCAGGCCAGGGGCTTCTCGTCGGCTACCGGGGGCAATACTTGAACATGGCTTATATTCAAATTACGCTCGCCGTCTATGATAATCGGGCCACTGGGGAAGTAGATAAACGGACGGGCGCCTTGCACCCGTTTTTGCTCTTCCACGGCATGGATCACGTCATCTAATTCAGATGAAGTACGCCCCTTGGGCTTCGAGGACGATATCTGGTGATGCACACGGAGATACCGGGAATAACTCTCCAAGGACCAATCTTGCCAATGACCATCTGCATTCAACCGCCAGTAACTGCGGTTGTCATACCAAGTGCCCGACATTACTGCGCCCAGTGTCTCGGCAGCGTACTTCTCTGTGAATTTGGCGCCAAAGATAGCCGCCCAGGGCATAAACGCCGTGCCGCCCGTGAAGCAGTGCATCCCAGTGCCAAACTTATTAACCACACAGGCACGGGGATTGTCAGAAGAAGGCTCCCAGAATCGCGGCCCGGAAGAGCCGATTTCAAACGGCCCCGGCCACCGTCCAGGAAAACGCTCATCCAGCTCCTTCTTGATCTCGTTTACGGGGATTACTACTCCCGGGAATACTGTGCGATTAACCTGGGTGCCGATATCAAAGAGCCACGAGAACACGAAGTTCTCCGGAATGTATCCGACATCCAACTCCCTCCAATGTGACCCGACATCATAGTAAATTGTCGGATTGCCCAAAGCCTCAAAATCAAGACCTGCCAAAAAGTTCTTGGCTTTGAGCTTCTTAGCTGCGTGTTGCAAAAACAATCGAGCCATGTCGTTTCCCGCGACTAACGCCGGCGTCTGGAAAATCCAGATAAGCCGGCGTCCGCCACTGTGAGGGGTAGCATGGACCCAGTTAGGCCTGAACTCCCCCCGGCAATCCGCAATCGAAGCATTCACCAATTCCTCGCTAATCACGGTGTCGTAGTCGGCAATGAGACCATGAATCTTTGTGATTGGGTTAGCTTCAGAAATCCGCATACCGCTAACCGCACCCTCCACAAGGGAGTATAGGCAATGTTTCGTGGAGGGTTGGGACCTCCACGCTTGGTATTCTCCTTTCGTGCGACGTATCTGCTCTGGGATATTTGGCTCAAATTCCCAAGGCGCCCGTTCAGTTACCTGCTGGGCAACTTGATTGGGAATAGTAAACATCAACTTTTTATCAGCCATACCGCGACCTCCATTTGAATTCGACATCTAATGGGCAATTTGGCAACCACGGAATCGGAGCCAGTAGCACCGCACGAGCGGCCTTCTCCGCTTGTTCTCGCTGTCCTGTCCCCACTTCAAGAACATACTCATCATGGACATGGAATAGATTCCGAAAACCGGCGTCCGCCAAGCGGGTCATGCCCAAGGTAAACACATCTCGGGCGACGGCTTGGATGTAGTTCTCGGTCAGCAGGCCACCGTGTAAAAACGAGACTTTTTTAGCGTCCAAAGTCGTTGCGGCCGTCAACCCATTCGTCAAGGAAGGTTTGTAATAATGCAATTTGCGACCAGACGGCAAGGACACGACAAAATCGCGATAATGCGACGCGCTCAATTTAGCTCGGAAGGCTAGTTGGTTCCAGAGAGCAACCACTTTGGGATTTTGTTGTCTAAACAAGCTTACCTGATGGGCAGCTTCTTCGTCGGATAAAACGATATCGGCCATGTTCTTAGCAACCACCCCGTATTTCTTGGGACCGCATCCGTAACCTGCGCCCAAGACAGCCGCTTTGGCGAGTCCGTATAGGGCCGGGTTTTCTCGTTTCAGTAACACCCCCTTACGGACCCAGCCGAAGTGCTGAATAGCGTATGCCTCATAGATACTTATGCCTTGCGCCAGTAAATCCAGGGCTTGCTGGTCTTTGACCGCCCAGCGCAAAATACGAGGTTCAATTTGGCACCAATCAATGACACACAGTTCCTTTTCGAGACGGGGCACAACGGCATGGCGCAAAGAGACAAACGATTCCTTGCGACCGGGAAGATTTTGCATGTTCATGCCGCCTTCTCCCGAAAATCGTCCGGTATGCGCTCCGAAGTATTTTAAGCTGAAATGCAGGATGCCTTTGACGCTATGCCGTTGCATAGTCTGCAGTTTTCGAAGCAGTATGTTGGCCTTGCGATAGTCACGCATGGCGCCTACCCAAGGGTACTTGGCGCCATACTCAGCTTCCCAGGCCACAACTTCCGGCTCGCTTTGGGCAAGGGTGTCTTTCCGCATTCCGCTGTCATCTATTCGTGACGGCATGGGAATACCAGCTTCCCCACACAATTTGGCTATGGCCTTGGGGGAAAGGACTGCGGTATCAGAATCTGGGTCGTCGCGCCATGGGAGTTTTTTCTCGGAGTCAAACTTAATCTGGTGAAGCTTCCGAATACCGCGGACAATATACTCCTCGTCCAATTTAACTCCATACATCCCAATTTCCCGGTTCAATTTCGATATCACCCGTTCACTTTCCGGCCAGGTGTGCAAGTATTTGTCGGCCAACTGGTAACAGAGTCTGGAATCCCCGAGACAGTAGTTCCGCACTTCTTCCTGTTTCTCGGGGGACAGGGAAGAAAACTCCACTCCCTTCATGGACTTTCGGACGTCCTTAGAAATTTCGACACCCAACAAGTACCTGGCAGCACCCTGTAAATTTCGAGGAGCGCCGTAATACACCGCAAGATCCGCCGTGCATATCCAGTTCTTATCTAACCAGGACCTGGGGGTAAGCCCTCTTTCTACGCATGCTTTGAAGATCGCTTGGTCGAAACGGGCGTTATGGCATAAAATGTCGTGATTGTCGGGGGATTGGTCGAAGATATCAAACGGCGCACTTCCCAAAGAGCCACAATACGATTGGGTCGGAGAGTATAAAGATACGAGGTAAGGCGGCTTATTAGCAGCAAATAGCGCCTCAATATAGGCTTCCGGACATCGGTGTTCTTTGTTTTTCTGATCAACTGTAAGGTGTTGGTCATAGTAGGTCTCAAAATCAAGGGCGATCATTGTCTCTCCCGTAAAGGGAACAGGGGAGCTCCCTCCCCTGTTCCCAGTTTACTTACGCGAGGCTGAATGCGGATTTGAGCGCAGCTTGCGCTTCATCTGTCAGCCGCTTCTCCGGTGCAATCTGCGGGACGACTATGTTATAGCCCCCCACTTTTGATGGAATGGATTTCAGCGTCCAAACCAGACTATAAATAGGCTTGCCATTCAAGTCCAATTTTTCCGCGGTGAATATCCGACGGGCTGCGGTCGTGTAGGAAGTATTGACCAGCAGCCATGATGCCACGGCACACGGACCAATGCCCTCCACAGTCATGCCGAACCCGCTTTCCGTTTCCAGGCCGGCTGGTTTCAGGATAAGCACCAATACTCGGGCAGCACGATCAGCCGTAGGCCGAATATTGTTTTTGTTATCCCAATTCAGGGTCAGCCCTTCGGCTTCCAGCGCCTCTATGGAATTGAACGTCCGGGCTGGAGTTATGTTATTAGGGTCAAACACACGATGCTCCATGAAGAACTTGTGTGGATGTTCTAATACCACCACCTGCAACGGGTCGCCCATCGCCTTGGTTAGCGGGATTTCCTTGTTCAAGATCCAAGTACCCAGGGGGAACAGCACAGACAGGTCCCCCGTTTTCTGGGTCAAATGGAGCTTTGGAGTTATGAAATCCGAACGATCCAATGGCGCTGATTGTTCACGTGTGGCAGGGAGATTCTCACCCTCCGGCCGTTCCCAAGTTGCTGGCAGGTCAGAAGCGTCCCCCGAAACTTTCAGGGGGTCTACTTCGTCAATCCGTGAAGCAGTTTCTTCATCTTGTTTTTTGGTTTTGGTCATGCAATTTCCTTCTTTTTCTTGGTTTTTGACTTTGAGCGTTTTAAGTATACCACCGGCTCCCCTTCACGAAGATACTTGGCCAGCAGTTCTTGAAGAGTAGCCCTCACTTCATCGGCGTTACCTCCTTTCTGTTCAGGCGGTAGGTTCTCCAACCCCTTTGTCAAGGCCGGAAGGCTGAGAGTGCAAGCGGCCATAAGGATATTACGGTCATACCCCAAGGACACCAGTTTCTCAACCGCCTGTTCTGTTTGTTCCACTTTCACCGAACCCCTGCGCCTAACAACCGAGTAACCCTCAATATCTTCGCCATCGGTCAGGACGGCGTCGAGATTGGCACGTTTGACTTGTTTAGCCCAATCGTCAGCCCATTCGGCGATCTGTTGCCATTTGCCCCTGACATCAGGCGGCAAAGTTTTCATGGACAACAGATTAAGCACGGATTCCGGTGTGGTAATTTCGCTTTTGCGAAGCATAATCTGGCTCATTTGCGGACATCCAGCCTTGGCTCCACAATAGCGGCAGACTGCCCAGTTAAGAACGGCAGGATCGCAGCGCAAAACCCGATTGGTCACGGAGTCCAATACCATTTGAATAGAGGGTAGGTCAGCGCGATCCCAAACATGGGTGTCCAGCAGATTGTCTTCTTGCAACGGGCACACCACTGTGGTAGTCACTTGGGCAATCATCGGATAGCTTTTGAACACCATGTAGGCGTAGGCCATGGTCTGCGGGTTGGTCTTGGCTGGAATGACGGCACCGTAGCCAAATTTCCAGTCAATCACTTCGGCATAGCGTCCATTGGTTTCCCGAATCAATACGTCAGCGGTTCCTTTTAACCCGGCTTTCTGGTTCAAAGGACATTTGAGTTTAACTTCCTTTTCTAGTTTGTAGTCTGTGTTCAGCTTCCGTTCACGGCCGAGCAGGTAGCTGCGGCACGACTTCACGGCATTGGCGTCTTCTTCGGACAATCCGTCAAGGCTACCTTCGCCGTTCTCTACAAGAGCGTGTAATGTTTGCCCTCGCACCGCGAAAGAATCGTCACGGGTTTCGTCGTTCCTGAACTGGGGACACACTTGCAAGTAACCGAGATTGGACGGGTGAAATGTTTGAATTTCGCTCATTTCTTTCCTTTCTTTTTCTGGTTCTGTTTCCATTGATTAGAAGATTACTTGAAGAAAAAGTTTTTGTCAAGGGAAATCTTCATTTATTTTCAGAAGTTATGTACCCTCCTTGCTTTGTTGAGTTTAGCCATAAGAATTGCGCTTCCGTGAAAGGGAAAGGCGATACGTTGTTTTGGGTTCCAGGGTTCCCAACACTTGCGACAGGGGTCGCATTTACCCGGACACGTGAAGGTGCCTCTTGGCGCTTTTTGCCCGGGGAGCAGGGTGCAATGTCCGCCCGAGGGTGCTGGCTCCCCGATGCAGGTCGCCGATTGCCGGATGACCAGGTTCCTTGGGTAGACGCGTGGGGTTCCCCAGACAGTCTGGGTTGGCGCCCAGAACTTAATGTGCGGGAAGTCTTGCGCGATTGCCCACATGACAATAAACAAACTTTCCCAGCAAATGTCCCCGCAGCCAAACCACCTAAAATACTCTTGGCCCTCGGGAATCTCACGGAACGCCTGTTGAAAGTCGCCGAGAAGGCGTCCCCCCTTCTTATGGCAAACTTTCCAGTTCCTTCTCAACAATTCTTTGGCATTTTTCATTTGCCCACTGCGCCCGTGGAACGCGTAGCAAAAATTGCAGATGCTCTTAGGATTCTGCAACCGTTCCTCGACCCCCGGGCAAGAGAGCCGCGGGGGCAAAGAGAACTGGTAACAACTGCATTTCGTATTCCAGGTAAACGTCAGTTTGTCATTTCTAATAGGTTGCATCTTTTCCTTTCATTTATTGGTTTCATCACGCACCTTCTGGTTAGGGAACCCTGTAGGCGTGTTCTTCCGGCTTTCTTTTAGAAATCCCCTTTGGGTCCGGGGCACTGTTCGCAAAATCCCAATACTCAGCAATATATCCATCGGCATAATTATCCGAAGCTACTTGCACCAAATCGTTAATGGTCATACGTCGGCTCCCTCCATAATTCTCATTGCGTTTTGGTGGCCTTTATTGAACCGCTGATCAGGGTCCCAATCAACAACCGCACCAAAGGCGTGTTTATCCTGATAAGTATACTTGTTCGGAGTTTTTACCTCAGTTGAGGCGTAACCCCCCCAAGGTTCTGCCCGCGAAGCCCAGGGCCTGAGCGAGGTGGACATTATCCGAAGCTCGTCGTTTCGCACCCCGATCACGTACTGTTGATGGGGATTTACCGGGATTGTTTCCACTAACGCCTTTCTAGGCAGTGCTTTACTGGATAGTGCCCGAAGTGCCTCAGTAACAATATCCGTCGTGGTGGCAAACAACAGAAAACCGTTGTAAGTTGCGCATACCAGATTAGTGATATTGTCCTTCAGGACAAACAGTTGGTGTATCGGGGTTATTCCTACTACCGCCGCCGACCCAGTAATGTCTTCTGACAGCTTGCCTCCACCGTGATTCGTAACAATAGATTGCACCACAAACTCACTATCACAAGTGGTCTCAAGTGCCATGTCTTTAGCCGCTCTTTGCGAAGTCACTATCCCATTGTGCGCAATATACCAGCCGTCCTTGTGGAACGGATGTGTGTTTTCAAGACACACTGGGGTGGTGGCAATTCGACCATGGCAAATCATAACAGTACCTTTTACGCTTGATCGTTTCTGCTGGATTCGACAATCACCCGCGAACAGGTGAGATAGCACTCTGTCAGGAGTGGACTCGCTGCCCCGGCACATTTGAGGGTGAACAAATCTCCCATGCTGAAGCTTGCCACTCTTTGCAAATGCATACCCAAATCCGTTTTTCTGGGTGCGCATTGCCCAGCGAACGGCGAGTACGCAATCATTGAGTTTGGTATCGGTAATTTCGTTCGGGGTTATCATTCCAAATAATTGACACATAATTCATGTTCCTTTCGTGGATTTAATTTGAAGGGTAATGGCATCTTTGCAGGAATTTATCCGCCGCTGCGGCGATAGCGATTTTATTTTCTGGGGTTTGGGCAAACAAACAAGCTCGGGCATAAACGTAACGCTGCAAGTCCAAGGGCGCCTTATGGTCGTCTAAGAAGCCTTTAAGATTATACCCTTCTTTGCGCAGTGGCTGAGAAACAATCCATTGAAGCAGTCGTACCCAATTCACAATTTTCTCCCTATCCACAGTGCCTTGGTGTAATCGAACTTCCAAAGTCCCATGTCGGCCAAAACTCCCCATGTTCAAAGCGCGATAGCGTGCTGCCCTTCGACGGAAACTGCCAACCCATCGCACTTGTCTAATCTGGTCTTGGTCAAACTGTGTTGTTCCCCGACTCTCTGGATACGGGTTTACTGCACAGTAGGTATTGGTTAAACGCGACGGGGAGACAATTCGACATAGTAAGGGCAAGCTTGCTCGCAATTTTCGGGAATATGTGTATCGAGCTTTTCCGCGAAGGTCCAAATGGACGTGCAACCCGCAAGAAGCGTTCACTCTCAAATCGAGTTGCTTATTTAATATGTCAATTGTTCTCCCGAGACTTTCCACGTTTTTGCTAAATATGCGGATTTCGGCGAATTGTGCATTACTGTACCCCGGACTAGTGGTAACTGAGCTGTCGGAAGCATAGGATACCCCCAGTAGCTCTGGTAACTCTCCAGAGGAAAGCTCGGGTGAGTGGCAACATTCTATTTCAACTCCGATCCAGGACCCCTGGTACTTTTTAGTACTGGGAACCAGCCGTTCCAGCGCTTGCGGGCTTCTTGCTTCCATCACTTGGCTTCTCAAAGTTTCGGGAGTATCGTTCACGCTCATTCGATAAATTCCCTGGCGCAAGTTTCGTACGAACTGTCTTGCCTGGCACTCTTCAGCACTTGCTTCAGAGTACCCTATTCGCTTTGCGTGGCTTTTTGACAGATACTTCAACAAGCTGCCATAGAAATTTGGGCTGGGGGTAAAAACCCCTATCTTGGCGCCAAACTGTAGCATCCGTTGCGTTTTTTGCACATCTTGTTTTAATACTCTATACTTATCCTGAATTAAGATTGCGGGTTTAGGGTTGTCAATTTTACTCGTATTCAATTCTATAGCGGTGTCCATGAGTAGCCTTTCTTCGTTATTCAGGTTTAGTCCTCTTCATCTTCGCTGGTTGCCAGCCAAGTTTGAACTTCATTGCAATCAAAACCGGCTTCCGTAGAACATTGGGAGATGGCAGCGTCTTCGTCTTTGGCCATTACTTCCTCCCACGTAAGGTAAGGAGTCATAAGATATACAGTGAATTTTTTCATTATACCTCTATATAAGGGTTAACTTCTTGAGCGGTGCAGAGTTTTTTGGTGACGGCAAAATTTTCAACGATCTCCGCTATCTCTCCGATATACTCCATGTCCCAAGGGACGTCTTTCTTCTTAGGATTGGGACACACATCGCAAAGCAGAAAATAAATTGCGTTGTGTAATTTGTCCAATTGTCTAAGGTCATCGTCAGTAAGCTCTGTTTTTTGTTTCTCGGTTTTTTTCATTTGTTCATAATCTCCGTGTATTTATACTCAAGATCATCGCCACAATTAGGGCAGATGGGCGTTCCGTTAATCTCGTACCAATCGGGAGAAACCTGAACCTTAACTTTTTTGCAAGTTTTGCCCGGGCATTTCCACGTATGTTGTATCTCCGCATTTGACAGCGTTTTCCATTTTTCAGTTTTCATTTCACCCTTCTATGTAGGGGTTTATCTCTTGAGTAGTACAGATTTTATTCACGATGAAATACGTTTCAATTACGTCGGCAATTTCTCCGATAATCTCCATGTCCCAGGATACGCGTTTTTTACCCGGATTAACCTCAAGCAGTAATTGAAAAATTCTATTATGGAGAAAATCCAACTGATTAATTGGAGCGTTATTCAATTTAGCTCTACGTTTCATTTCACTCCTTTAAGAATTCTTTCAGTTCTTGTTAGGATATTCTGCAATGCGTCACACCAGATCGTATCTTTGCCACGGACAATGGCAAAAGCGCCTCCGCCAAATTCGTCAATACGCGGTTTACTGCAAGTATACGCCCATGAACAAAAGAACGGTTTCAATTTCAACTTTTCGACCAAGGCACGTGCAGTGCGTTCCAAATGCTCAACGTTAATGCTCTCATCCCCATGGAACCAAATACCTGGGTGTTCGGTTTCGATGTCATACAATACGCCACAGTAACCTTCATTTGCATTCGCTTCCAGTTCCGCGGCTATCTTGTCACAGATTTTCTTGGCGCGTTTGAGTTTGCTTTTTGGGATATTCATCCACGAAGACGATTGACAGTAATTATTTGCCATGACTAACTCCTTCTATTTTTAAGATTTTCTCCGCAACCCGTAAGACTTCTGAAATCTTACGAAAATCCGTTTCCTGATATCTGTGCGGAATCTGATTGAGCCGAGTTTCTGCGTGTTTGAGAGCATCGTACAATTGGGCAATTACTTTTTTCACTGGGCTCCTTTGATTGGGCTTACGTCGCCATCCTGCAGCAGCGACAAGTTATTGAGGCTAGCTTCCACGCGACTTGCTACGTCTTCCTCCACGGTCCCGGCTGCATATATCAGTTTTTGGACAGCGGGGGATAAACTTCCCGCACGATGGATTCGACCAAGTGCTTGCACCAGTTGGACAGCTGACCACGTGGGGTTGATGATCGATATTCTCGGACGGCCGTTAAGATCGTGGAGATCAAGTCCCAATCCTCCGGCGCCAAAGGTACAGAGGCATACGCTTGCCGTATTTCCTTGAAACTTCTGTCTTTCGCATTCTCGTATAAGTTCATCTTGTTCTCCTATGATTATGCTGGGGCTAAGGTCTTCCAGATGTTTTCTCAAGCTCCAGACGCTTTCCCTAAAATTTAGAAACACTACTACGCTGTGCTCTTCAACCAGTTCTCGTACCATTTCTGCAAGGTCTTTCGCTCGAAGTTGTTCAATCTGTTGGCGCAATTCAATAGTTTGGGTCAAGACTATTTTGCCGCTTTCTTGCACTTTTTTCTCAATTTCTGCGTATGCTTTCCGGATATCAGATTGCTTGCTGAAATCGAGCCGTTCTACAATTACCCGATTCTCAGGGAAACCTGGAGACTCGCCGGAACGTAACCTAAAACCTTTCTGACTAGTGAACAATTCGGCATGTATCTTTTGAACGCCTTCCTGCGCGGTACGGTGTTCAGGTATAAATTGAATAGTCTGCACCACTTTACGATATCCCTGTCGCCAGGTTACAATATCCTGTCGCTCGGCGCCATGTGATAGGCTCCAGTCCCAGAACTTGTTCCAGGACGGGAACAGACCTGCCAGAAAACCCAAGGCGCGAAGACGCAGGGGACTGTTAGCCACAGTGGCTGACAACGCCAGAACGGGCAGCTTTGACGCCCTGGTAGCGTATAGAATAGCCGCATTGGCGGTATTTATCCCGCCGAACTGGTGTACTTCATCCACGATTACCAGAGTTCCCGCCGGCAGTAGCCAAGTCCATAAGTTTCCATTGCGAAAAACAAACTTTGATCGTTTTAAACGCTCTACATTCATGAGGCCGATGGTGGACAATTGTGCATCGTGACATACTTCAGTCCACTTAGGGATCACTGCTTTGGGGCAGATGATAAAAAGTGGGTGGGCATATTGCTTGGCTACCCAGGCGCCGATGAAGGTTTTTCCGGTGCCTGTGTCGCTGGCGTCAATTGCACAGCCGTCCAGCTTAAGGCGGTTGAGCAGGTTTTCAGCGTGTTTTTGTTGCCAGGTGTGTAGTTGCATCAGGAAATCTCCACAGAGTTGCCCCAGTAAGCACTGGTATAGTAGTCGCCGCAAGAGTCCTTCTTGGCGCGGTAAGAGCCGTCAGTGTCATAGTCTCGGATTTCAATAGAGCACCCGTGGCGTTTGGATAGAACCTCGGCCACTCCTCCACGAACGCAAACTACGATGTCTACCCAACGTGTGTTTGGATCTTTCATTACTTATTTCTCCTTAAAGCTTTTCCAACGGGGCATGGTTGTTTTCCAGTGAAGTCTATGTGTCCAGCACCAAAACAGATAGTCGGCACTTCGTCGTAGATGCAAGTATAGGGCGATGTGGTTAATCATTGAGTTTTTCATGCGATTCCTCCTCCATTTCGATAATGGTTTGATTACTACCAACGACAAAGGGACTGGTGTCGCCATAGGGATTCCCCTCATGGTAATCCCCCGGTACGTCTTGCTGAAAAATTGGACCGGCCTCTCCCGGTGGTCACACAACTTTCGCATGTGTCGCGTTTCCGCATATGCCCTAATACGGGAAATTAAAGCCCGCGTTTTGTCTATAAAACGTCAACCGTGGAAAGGATTTCCAGGGCTCTCGCCTTATCGGCGCTGCGCCGGCCGATAATACTGTCCCAGGTCAACATTCCCCGGTCTTTTGTGGGCGTTATCCTTTCATGATCGACCACGTAGGTGACGGCTTGCAGCATGGCGTAACGGGAATTTTGGACACCGTCTAAAAGATGCTGAGGACCCTGATACTGGTCCAAAATTTGTTTGCGCATCTTGATGGGCGCCAGGGCGTTGAATTCCTCGGTGTTCACCTCAGCTTCCAGGTTACCTGGCAATGGTAGATACCGTTTAGTGAAATTATGCGCGTCTTCTGGTGTCATCGAAGCTGTGGTTAACTGTTGCAACTTAGCTTTGAGACTCTCCAATTCCAGGAAATGTCGCGCCAATTTTTCCAGTTCAGCAGACACTCGCTGTGCTCCGGTTGCAGTATGCGCAATGGAACGACGGGTACCGTTTTCCACACCTTCACGGGAAGCTGCTGACAGGGTATTGTTGCAAACCACCCTGATGTTATGGGCACAAGTCTTGTAGCCGCCTTGCCCTAGTGGGTTCCACCACATAATACGATTGAGAATCGGGCTGGTGTCTCCTTTTACTGTGAAAGTATCCACCTTGAGACAGACAAATGCCGTAGCGCCACCCCAGAGGGTACCGACGGATTCAATCTGAAGTTGGGGATACTCTCTCAGGACAGTATCATTCAAGTGCTCCAGCATTTTTTCGTTTCCGACAATTGAAAACCGTTCACCTACGTGCGGAACTAATACTTGGTTGTTGTCACTTCGCACAACGCACTTAGCTCGCACGGGTTCTCTTTCTCCGTTAAGATGGAGACAGAGCAAGGGACGCAAGGCGAGTGGGTAGTTTAACACTTCATGTGCCTCTTCGTAAGTTACTGGACTGGTCTTTGTGACATACTGTGGCAGACCATGCCAGGTAGTTCCAAATACAACACCGCGATCGATTTCTGTGATTCCGTGACTCATGGTTATTCTTCTCCTCTATTTTTTGTTAATTTGCCCTATGAAAGGCGCGGTGTAGATAGCGCCATAATGCCTGTTTCACTTGATGAATCGTGATCGGGCTTAACTCTGGATGGTTAATATCCGTCCAATAGGTATATAACTCTGCCTGGGCGAATTTACTGATTCCGTTTTGTTTAGCAGCATTGAATAGCAAGGAGGGAACATAATACTCTTCGTCCATGTGAGTTATTAGGTGGTCGGCATCTTTGACGGACTCTCCCCAAGATTGTTGGGTAGTTTCATTTTGCATGTAGCAATGCCAACAGTCAGCGCCACTGGGAGCTGGCACCTTACCGTCCCGCAAAGCTTTTATAAACCCATTGCAATAAACGGAAATCTGTTTTTGCAATTTAATACTTGGCTTTACTTTCTTGGTATTTTTAGCACGTTTATGTGTCATTGAGAATTCCTTTTTTGTGACTGCGGATTTGCAGAGTTTTTCCTAAAGTGGGGTGCGTTCGCACAAGTTCCCGACACTCAGAGCGTAAAGAGGTTTCGAGAAAATCGAGCATTTCTTGACTGACACGGGTAAACTTGCCTGGCCACCGATCGTGGGCTATTTGTAAAAGCAGTTGACGACAGGCGGATCTGTTTAGTATAGCTTTCATATTAGACCGTCTTTCCACTCCTTTTAGCTAAAGTATTTACCGTCAATTAACTGGTAGTTTAAATACAACCGACTTTCCACACTCGCATCTAACCTGAACTTCAGTATAGTATTCCGAATAGGAATCCTTTTGTGTTGACACTTCGATCTCGCGACCGCACTTGCACTTTTTCTTGTAGGTCTGTGCGTATTCGCTACCAAAATCATATAAATGATTATTTTTTCTCATCTTCCCCTCTCGCCTTACGGCGTGTCTTTGTTTGTAGCCGGTCGCAACTGCATCACATTTTTACCGCGTTTTCTCAAGCGTTCAATGACCGTATTTATTTCGTCCACCAGCACATCAAACGGAACCTGCGTCAACAGGGATGCCAGCCCATCGTGCATTAGATCGCGCTGAAATAACCCATTGGCGCGGATTTGAACACAGACAACATCGTCAACATGGCGCAGGCCGTGGCGAAGCGTTTTTGTTCTGGCAAGATTTTTAATCTCCCCATCGCTCCGGATACTTGACCACTTTTTGAGCGTGCCGATTTTTATATTCGCGATTATCCCCACGCGCTTGGAGTCGAACTGGCGGCTCGCCAAAACTACGGCGCGATTGAGCGACACACACTTGGACAGCAACACCTTGCGGTTGCCGGGTGTGAAGGTCGTTGCAAGGTGCGCAGCGCGGCGATATGTGGACGGGCTGTAGGCCGTGTCCTTTAATTCAGCGCGCAACTTGGCGATGATTATCTCGCGTTTTAGCCCGGTCATGACAGTTACGGTGATCAAGTGATCGCCAAGCTCAAACGCCGATTCGAGTTCGAGCGCGCGCTGGTTGATGTGCCAGTCACGGAGACGTTGCCAAACGGCGTCAATGGTTGGTTTTGGAATTGCGTTCATTTCCCCCTTTCTCGCCTTATGGCGTTGGTTTATTCCCGATGCGAATAATTTCAACTTTGCTATCGTCGCATACGCATGACATCCCCAGCTGTTCCGACATTTTGGGTTCGCGCAACATTGCGTCTGGCTCCCACTCGAAATCTTGCGGACTACCATCCTGCACAGTGTTTCCATCTGTGCCGTTAAATGCTTCTGGAGGCGGATCGTGCAAACCAAACCTGACCCCTACACCGGCGAGCGAGTTGTAGACGACAGTGGCTTCTCTACCATCCGGTAATCGTACCTGCGTTCCCAATTTCGTTATTCCATATTTCATCTTCCCCTTTCCCGCCTTACGGTGTTACTTCTACCCCTATCGCTTTTATTGAGTAATCGAGCAATATATGCTTTCCGTGTTCCTTGACCACCGCAACCACGACATACCCCGCTACGCCACCAGCCCGGTTCGATTCGGCACAGAGGGCATTGCTCAAGGCCAACCAAGCGGCGGAGGCTACCTTTATTCGCCTTGCTCATTTCGGAGCCTCAACTTTTGCGTTGGCAGCATAAAGATACCGCGCTCGAAACGTCTTGGCGAATGCCTCCGGCTCGCGTTGGAGATCACACATGCCCGGATTCACGAACGGGCGTTCAAGGATTACGCGCACATTGCCGCTGGGAGTAGACATAAGAACAGAGTGCAGGTGTGTAGCGAGCGTATTGGTATCAATCCGGGTGACGTTCTGTTTCTTTTTCACGTAGTCTTGTTCAGAAAATACAGGCATAGCAACTGCCCCTGTCAAAGAACAGTCGTCATTCACCCAGGCAAAACTTCCGCTGATTCCGTTATCAATTGCGAGCCAGATCATTTTCTTTTCTCCCATTCTTTTAGTTTATCGCAAATCCAGTAGTGCGGGCACTCGCCCCCGTTGTCGGGGTGGCGTGGGCGCCTGCCACTGTCGAATTCACCCTCGCAGGAACTCTCCTCGGCAGAACTTGTCCCAACGTCGCTTCTGCTCGCCAGCCACGAGGGAATTGAAGCCGAGGTCTCCAAAAACTTCTTGAACAGTTTCCTCATCGAACGAATCCTTTCCAATGGTTAGGGGTTTGACGCCGGGGTACGGGAGCCGGACAAGTTTATAATTGCGAGGGATGATGTAAAGATCGCCCGTCTCTATCAAACGTTCTTTACATCCTCCCGCCAATTCTCCCAACAGATATTTTATAGCGGTCAGTTCCCCTACCCCGCGCACCCCGATCACCCCATCACCGGGACAACCTGCTATCGCCTTCACCGTGGCCCAGTCGCGGGCGGGTATCCTGTACTCAGCCATGAAAGAGGATGACGTCATCAGTTTCCCGCTTGACAATAGGTGTTGGCCCTTGCAGTTGTGGTATTGCAGGAGTTGGAAAAGGTCGTGGTCGCTCGACACGATCACGAAGGACTTGGCCGGGTTGTTGATGATGGCGGAGGCGATAAGGTCGTCAGCCTCATATCCGCTTTGTTGGAAATGGTTGCCGAACCCGAGCTTCGGCAGGATGTGCTCCCGCAAGGCGTTGAACTGGGAGTGGATCATCATCCGCTCAGCCACCTCCTCCTGGGTCTTCACGTCGCGGGACATCTTGTAGGCCGGGAACAGCCTCTTACGCAGACTGCCGGGGCCGTCCCAGCAGAAGATAAGCTGATTTGTCTTGTAACGTTCACCAAGCTGGAGGAGGGTGGTGAGAAAACCGAACGCGATACCACCGTCAAGCGAGCCGGTGGAATGAGCCGCTCTGTACCCAACGCCGTGACTGTCGATGAGAAGCGTCAGCATTTTATTTGTCCGGCTTGTAGAGGTTGAGGGTCTCCGTTGGAATGGACGGGATGCTTCCCGATGTTGTGTCGGTGTCCGAACCCGCCTTTTGATCGAAGGTGAACTTCTTGTTGGGGTTATCATGCTTCCTCATTCCAGATTGACG
>Ga0265297_10005345_pt1 | contig 19678 bp, 19 predicted proteins | sample Munlanlwell13791_FD_192502 | JGI IMG/M metagenome (GOLD analysis project Ga0265297, IMG submission 192502) | Leachate microbial communities from a municipal landfill in Southern Ontario, Canada - Leachate well 137-91 | ecosystem: Engineered > Solid waste > Landfill > Unclassified | place...
TACAGCCGCCGCCGGCTTTTCGTTCGCGGCGCTTCTGCCCGCATTGCCGCCGGCATTGCGCGATGCCGCGTTGCTCTTGCCGCTCTTCTTTTCCGCGGCGCGGTCCTGCGCCAGCCACTCGGCATAGTCGTCGAGGTCGCCGTCGAAGGGCGTGACCTTGCCGTCGGCCACCAGCCAGAGTTCATCGCAGGTGGCGCGCAGCAGGTGGCGATCGTGCGAGACCAGCACCATGCCCGCTTCCGTTTCCTGCAGCGCAATGGTCAGCGCCTCGCGCATTTCGAGGTCGAGGTGGTTGGTCGGCTCGTCCATCAACAGCAGGTTGGGTGCGGTGCGGATCATCAGCGCCAGCGCCAGACGCGTCTTCTCGCCGCCGGAAAAGCGGCCGCAGGGAGCATCGACCATGTTGCCGCGGAAGTCGAAGCCGCCCAGATAATTGCGCAGGTCCTGCTCGCGCGTGCGCGGCTCCAGCTTGATCATGTGCCACAAAGGCGATTCGGCCGGGCGCAGTTGTTCCAGCTGGTGCTGGGCGAAGTAGCCGAGCTTGAGATTGCGGCCTTCCTCGCGCACGCCGGCCAGCGGCTGCAATTCGCCGGCGAGCAGCTTCATCAGCGTCGACTTGCCGGCGCCGTTGCGGCCAAGCAGGCCGATGCGGCTGTCGGGCCGCAGGGCGAACCCGAGCTTTTCAAAAATTACCGTATTGCCATAACCGACTTTTGCGTCGTCCACCACCAGCAGCGGATCGGAAAAGCCGCTCGGTTCGGGAAAGCGGAAACTGAAGGGCGTGTCGATGTGGGCGGCGACGATGTCGCCCATCTTCGCCAGCATCTTGATCCGGCTTTGCGCCTGGCGCGCTTTCGAGGCCTTGGCGCGGAAGCGGTCGATGTAGCTTTGCAGGTGCGCCGCCTCGCGCTTCTGCTTGGCCGCCAGCGCCAGGTCGTTGGCCAGGCGCTCGGCGCGCGCGCGTTCGCAGGCCGAGTAGTTGCCGGTGAACAGCTGCATCTTGCCGGCCTCGATGGCCAGGATGTGGCTGGTGACGACATCGAGGAAATCGCGGTCGTGCGAGATCAGGATCAGCGTGCCGGGGTAGCTCTTCAGCCATTCTTCGAGCCAGATGATCGCGTCGAGGTCGAGGTGGTTGGTCGGCTCGTCGAGCAGCAGCAGGTCCGAGCGGCACATCAGCGCGCGCGCCAGATTCAGGCGCACGCGCCAGCCGCCGGAGAACTCGGCCACCGGGCGCTGGAAATCCTCGTCGGAAAAGCCGAGGCCATGCATCAGCGCGGCCGCGCGCGCCGGCGCCGCGTAGCCGTCGATCTCGCCGAGGCGCGAATGCAACAGGCCGATCTGTTCGCCGGCATGGTGGTCGTCGTGATGTTCTTCGGCGGCGACGAGGTCGCGTTCGATCTGACGTAGTTCGATGTCGCCGTCGAGCACGAAGTCGAGCGCGGCATCGGGCAGCGCCGGGGTGTCCTGGGCGACGTGGGCCAGCACCCAGTTCGGCGGCCGTTCCAGGTCGCCGCGGTCGGCATGCAACTCGCCGCGCAGGAGGCCGAGGAAGGAGGATTTTCCGCAACCGTTGGCGCCCGTGAGGCCGACCTTCCAGCCCGGATGCAGTTGCAGCGAAGCGCCGGTGACGAGCGCCTCGCCGTTGCGGGAAAAACCCAGATCGCGTAGAAGAATCATAGAAGTCTTATCGGTGAGGCGTTCTCGTGGTGATAGCCGGTGCGGCCCTCGTAACAGGCGGCGATGCGCGCCATGTCGGCGGCTTCGTCGCCGGAAAGCGTGATGGTCGACAGCAGGCCGACCTCGCGCTTGCCGTAATCGACCACGGCCATGACGACCGGCACATCGGCCGCGCGCGCGATGCGGTAGAAGCCGGATTTCCAGCCGGCCTGCCGGCTGCGCGTGCCTTCGGTGGCGATTATCAGGTGGAAGCTCTCCCTGCGGCGAAATTCATCGGCGATGCGCTCGACGAAGCCGGTGTGTTCGCGACGATTGACGGCGACGCCGCCCAGCGCCCGCATCACCGGTCCCAGGACGCCGCGAAACATCGTGTCCTTGCCCACCCAGTGCGCGCCGTAGGGCAGCGCGGCGAGCGCCAGCAGGGTCACCGGAAAATCCCAGTTCGAGGTGTGCGGGTAGGCGATCACCACGGCCTTGGCAGGTAGCTGCGGCAAATCCAGCAGCCTCCAGTCCAGAAGCTTGAGAATGAAGCGGGCGGGGCCGCGCAGCAGACTCATTTCGGATTCGCCGCAAGCCGGAAGCGCTTGCGGCCCGGCAGCCGGTAGGTCTCGAAGTCGTTGCGATCGAGGGTCCACACCGTGTGGATGCCGGTGCTCATGGCGGCGACCACTAGCGAGGCATCGGCCAGGTCCATCGGCCGGTCGGCATATTTCTCGATCCAGTCGATGGCGCGCACCAGTTCTTCGCGCCCGAGCGGCAGCAGTTCCAGCCCGCCGCGGTCGATCCAGCGATACAGGGGCAAGGTGGCGGATACGGAGGGTGCCAGATGCGAGAACTCGGTGAGCACGGCCCAAGTCGTCACCAGCCGCCCGCGATACGCCGCGAGAAAGGCCTTGCATTCTTCGTGGGCGTTGTCGCGCTGGTCCGCCAGTGCCACCAGCGGGCCCGTATCGACGAGCAATGAACTCACTGCGCGGGCTTCTTGCCGTGCTTCTTGCCGTGTTTTTCACGAATGGCGGCGACGACCCGTTCCTTGGTGCTGCCCGCTTTCGCCTTGCCGGCGCCCTTGCCGGCGCTGTTGCCTGCAATGCAGCCGATGAACCCGGCTTCCTGCGCCAGTTCATAAGGCGTCCGCTCGGTGTCGGTGCCGGTGAAGCGCTGTTCCAGAAGTTCGACAATCACTTCCGACTTGGTGCGTTTCGTTTCGACGCAGTAAGTCGCCAGCGCTTGTTCAACGCGGAGGGGAAGGCGAACGGTGGTGGTCATGGCAGCGGTTCCTTCAGGCGACATGTATTAACTGTAATACAAGCCGTGACGCGGTGCAAGTCGGGCTTCATCCAAGGCCCTGGTTGGCCAGATATTCCTCGTAGCTGCCGCGATAGTCGACGATGCTGCGATCGGGGCGAATGTCGATGATGCGCGTCGCCAGCGACGAGACGAACTCGCGGTCGTGCGACACGAAAATCAGCGTGCCGGTGTATTTTTCCAGCGCGCTGTTGAGCGACTCGATGGATTCCATGTCGAGGTGGTTGGTCGGCTCGTCCATCAGCAGCACGTTGTTCCTGAGCAGCATCAGCTTGCCGAACAGCATGCGTCCCTGCTCGCCGCCGGAAATCACGTTCACCGGCTTCTTCGCCTCGTCGCCGGAGAACAGCAGCCGGCCCAGCGTGCCGCGCACCAAAGTCTCGACATCGCCGCCCTCGTAGCCGCCGGCGCGCACCCACTGCACGATCCATTCGGTGAGCGGCGTCTTGTCGGCGAACTCGGCGGCGTGGTCCTGGGCGAATACGCCGGGGCGGGCCTTCTCGGCCCATTTCACCTTGCCGCCCTGCGGCGTCAGTCCGCCCAGCTTCTCGCCGGCCAGCAGGCGCAGCAGGGTCGTCTTGCCGACGCCGTTCTCGCCGATGATGGCGACCTTGTCGCCGGCCTCGATGCTGGTCGAGAAGGACTTGATGATCGGCACCTTCGGCTCGTAGCCGAAGCCGAGGTTCTCGATTTCGCAGGCGAGGCGGTGCAGCTTTTCCTTCTCGTCGAAATCGAAACGGATCCACGGATACTGGCGCGACGAAGGCTTGATGTCTTCCGGCCGGATCTTCTCGATCAGCTTGAGGCGGCTGGTAGCCTGGCGCGCCTTCGACTTGTTGGCCGAGAAACGGCGCACGAAGCCCTGCAGGTCGGCGACGCGCTCCTTGGCCTTGGCATTGGCCGAGACCTGGCGTTCGCGCGCGACGGTGCTGGCTTCCATGAAGTCGTCGTAGTTGCCGCCATAGACCTTGATCGTGCCGTAGTCCAGGTCGGCCATGTGGGTGCAGACCTGGTTGAGGAAATGGCGGTCGTGCGAGATGATGATCATGGTGCTCTCGCGCTCGTTGAGGATGTCCTCCAGCCAGCGGATGGTGTTGATGTCGAGGTTGTTGGTCGGCTCGTCGAGCAGCAGGATGTCGGGGTTGGCGAACAGCGCCTGCACCAGCAGCACGCGCAGCTTCCAGCCCGGCGCCACCTCGCTCATCGGTCCGTTGTGCTTTTCGATCGGGATGCCGGCGCCCAGCAGCAGTTCGCCGGCGCGCGATTCGGCCGTGTAGCCGTCGTATTCGGCGAAATGCGATTCCAGCTCGGCGGCGCGCATGTAGTCGTCTTCGGTCGCATCCGGATTGGCGTAGATCGCATCGCGCTCCGACATGCAGGCCCACATCTCGGCGTGGCCCATCATCACCACGTCGAGCACCCGCACGCTCTCGTAGCCGAACTGGTCCTGCTTCAGGTAGGCCATGCGCTCGCCCGGATCGAGCGAGACGTTGCCGGCGGACGACTCCAGCACGCCGGCGAGGATCTTCATGAACGTGGTCTTGCCCGAGCCGTTGGCGCCGATCAGGCCGTAGCGGTTGCCTTCGCCGAACTTGACCGAGACGTTTTCGAAAAGCGGCTTGGCGCCGAACTGGATGGTGACGTTTGATGCGACGAGCATGGGAGTGCAACCGGAAGGGGCGCCGTGGAATTCGGCGAGGGCCGTATTCTACTTGGTGGGAGGGTTAAAAGTCTTGTCCCGCCTTATCCCGACGGGGCGTCGGTGGTACGGTGCAAGCTGATGTTTGGCATATCTCGCCTCACATCGCCGAGGGCGCCCTATGCACTCGATCGCATATTTGAATCTGCATTCACTTGTGGAATCATTCCCCAACAAATTGTTGGACGTCCAGCAGTGTGCAAAGAGGCGAAGCCGCCGAAGGGGGCCCTATGAAGACGATTCTCAGACTCTCGGTCAATGGGATGCCGCGTGAAGACGCCGTGGCCGAAAATGCCCTGCTGATCGACTACTTGCGTGATGCGCTGGCCCTGACAGGCACCAAGCAAGGCTGCGATGGCGGCGAATGCGGCGCCTGCACGGTACTGGTCGACGGCCAGCCGCGGCTGGCCTGCAGCACGCTGGCGCACAGTGTCGCCGGCCGCGAGATCGAAACCGTCGAAAGCCTGAGCAAGGAAGGCAACATCTCCCGCCTGCAGCGTGCCTTCCACGAAAACCTCGGGGCTCAGTGCGGCTTCTGCACGCCGGGCATGATCATGGCAGCCGAAGCCCTGCTGCGCACCAATCCGAAGCCAGACCGGGACCAGGTCCGCGCCGCGCTGGCGGGCAACCTTTGCCGCTGCACCGGCTACGTCAAGATCGTCGATTCGGTCGAGGCCGCCTGCGGCAGGGAGCACGCGCAATGAATCCTCCCGATCGCAAGCTGAAGCTGACCCCGACGACCAAGTCGGATCGCGGTGTCGGCGCCCGCATGCCGCTGGTCGACGGCATCGAAAAGGTCACCGGCACGGCGCGTTACACCGCCGACCTGCCGGCCAACGGCGCGCTGGTCGGCAAGATTCTGCGCAGCCCTTATGCCCATGCCGAACTGCTCGAAGTCGATGTCAGCGAGGCCCTGAAAATTCCGGGCGTCCGTGCCATCGTCACCGGGGCCGATTGCGACGTCCCCTATGGCGTGATTCCGATCGCGCAAAATGAGTTTCCGCTGGCGCGCGAGCGCATCCGCTACATCGGCGAACCGGTCGCGGCGGTGGCCGCCATCGACGAGGTCACCGCGAATCTGGCCATTTCCCGCATCCGCCTGCGCGTTCGCGAACTGCGGGCCTACTTCAAGGCCGCCGATGCGCGCCAGGCCGACGCGGTGCTGCTGCACGAGAACAAGCAGGGCAACATCGAGCGCGCGGTGCATAACGAATTCGGCGACACCGCCGCGGGCTTCGCCGCCGCCGACCTGATCCGCGAAGAAAGCTACGACTGCGCCGAGGTCCATCACGCGATGATGGAACCCAACGCGGCGCTGGCCACCTACGAGCCCGAGCGCGGCCACCTGACGCTGTGGTCGGTGACGCAGGTGCCTTACTACGTGCATCTGACGCTGGCACAATGCCTGAAGATGGAAGCGGCGCACATCCGCGTCATCAAGCCCTTCGTCGGCGGCGGCTTCGGCCACCGCGTCGAGCCGCTGAATTTCGAAGTCATCGTCTCCCTGCTGGCGCGCGCGGCGCGCGGTACCGTGCGCCTGCTGATGACGCGCGAAGAGGCCTTCCTGACGCACCGCGGCCGGCCGGAGACGCAGATCCGCATCAAGCTCGGCCTCAAGCGCGACGGCCGCATGACCGCCTGCGAGGCCGAAGTGGTCCAGCGCGGCGGCGCCTATGGCGGCTACGGACTGGTGACGATCCTTTATTCCGGCGCACTGCTCAACGGCCTCTACGACCTGCCGGCGGTGAAGTACGACGGCTACCGCGTCTACTCGAACACCCCACCGTGCGGGGCGATGCGCGGCCACGGCACGGTCAATATCCGCTTCGCCTTCGAGTCGCTGCTCGACACGATGGCGGCCGAGCTCGGCCTCGACTCGATCGCGATTCGCCGCAAGAACCTGCTGCGAGCGCCGACCGACACGATCAACGGCCTCAAGGTGATGTCCTACGGCTTGGGCGACTGTCTCGACTGGGTCGAGCGTGCCAGCGGCTGGAAGGAGCGCAAGGGCAATCTGCCTCAGGTTGGCGGCGTCGGCAAGGGACTGGGCATGGCATGCTCGCATTTCGTCAGCGGCTCGGCCAAGCCCGTGCATTTCACCGGCCAGCCGCACGCGACGATTGCCCTGCGCCTCGATTTCGACGGCGGCATCACCATTCTTACCGGCGCCGCCGACATCGGCCAGGGTTCATCGACCATCATCACGCAGATCGTTACCGAAGTGCTGGGCGTCGATTACCGCCGCCTGCGGCTCATCGCCAACGACTCGGCGATCACGCCCAAAGACAACGGCTCGTATTCGTCGCGCGTCACCTTCATGGTCGGCAACGCTGCCGCTGACGCCGCGCAGAATCTGAAGAAACTGCTGGTGACCGCGGCCGCACGTCGGCTCAAGGTCACCGAAGCCGAGGTCGAATGGTATGGCGAAGGCGCGGCTGTCGCGGCCGATCCGGACCGGCAGCTTGCCTTCGAGGACATCGCCGAGGAAGCGCTGGTCGGTGTCGGCATGCTGACCGTGAATGGCACCTTTACCTGCCCGATCGAGTTTCAGGGTGGGAAGCAGCGCGGTGGTGCGGTGGGTTCGACCATGGGCTTCTCCTACGCCGCGCAGGCGGTCGAGGTCAGCGTCGATCTCGATCTGGGGAAGATCACGATCGACAAGGTCTGGTGCGCGATCGACTGCGGTTTCGCGATCAACCCGATGTCGGTCGAAGGCCAGGTGCAGGGCGCGATCTGGATGGGCATGGGTCAGGCCATGTCGGAGGAAACGGTGTACGAGAACGGGCGCCACAAGGCAGCGAGTTTCATGGATTACGGCGTGCCGACCATCATGGATTCGCCCGAAATCGAAGTGCATATCGTCGAGAGCATGGACCCGAACGGCCCCTTCGGCGCCAAGGAAGCCAGCGAAGGTCCGTTGTCCGGCTTCATGTCGGCGCTGGCGGCGGCGGTCGAGGAGGCCACCGGCCATCGCTTCAGGATGCTGCCGATCACACCCGAAAAAATCTTCGCCGTGCGACAGGAACAGATTGCTGCCGCCGCTGCCAACGAGGTGAGCAAATGAACGCCCTGCCCGAATTCCACTACCTGCGCCCGGCGACGGCCGCCGATGCGGTGCGCCTGCATGCCGCGAACCCGGCCAGCCACTTCATCGCCGGCGGCACCGACCTGATGCCGAATCTCAGGCACGGCCTCGTCACGCCCGGCGCAGTGATCGATCTGGGAGGCGTTAGCGAACTCGGCGATATCGTCGAGCAAGCCGGCTACTTGCGCATCGGCAGCGGCGTCAGCCTGGCGCGCATCGCCGCGCATCCCGTGGTGCAGGCGCGTCTGCCGGCCGTGGCGCAGGCCGCGCTGAGTGTCGCCGGACCGACGCACCGCAACGCCGCGACCCTGGGCGGCAACCTCTGTCTCGATACCCGCTGCAACTACTACAACCAGAGCGAAGCCTGGCGCGCGGGCAACAACTACTGCATGAAGCGCGACGGCGAAGGCTGCCGCGTCGCGAAGAAATCCAAGCGCTGTTATGCCGCCTTCAGCGGCGACGTCGCGCCCGCGCTGATCGCGCTGGGGGCGGAGGTGGAGATTCTCGGCGCGGAAGGCATCCGCCGCCAGCCGCTGCTCGAGCTCTACCGCGACGACGGGATGAAATGGCTGACGCTGGCGTCCGGCGAACTGCTGCTCGCGGTGCAGGTGCCGCTCGACGATGCCTGGGTCAGCGCCTACGAAAAGGTCCGCATGCGCGGCGCCATCGATTTTCCGCTGGCCGGCGTTGCCGTCGCGCTGCGGCGCGAGAAGGGAATGCTGACGGGTTTGCGCATCGCCTGTACCGGCGTCGCCTCGCAGCCGATTGCGATCGAGGGCCTCGATGCGGTGCTCGGCAAGCCCCTCGACGCCGCCTCGCTGGCGACGATTTCGGAGCAGGCCGACCTTGCCAACCGTTCGATGAAGACGACGCTGGTCGACGCGCTCTACCGGCGCGGCGTCAGCCTGGTGCTGGCAAAACGCCTGACGCAGCGGCTCTGGGACGCGGCGGCCTGATCGCCCTTGGCGCCACGCCGGCAGAAGTCGGCGCTGGCGCTACGGCGAATTCAGGGGCGGCAGCCCCTGATGGCCGGTTTCAGCGTTTGGCGTTGGGGAAGAACAGCTGCTCGCCGCCGATCTTGTAGTCGGCGATCGCCTTCTGGCCTTCCGCCGACACGACCCAGTCGATGAACTTCTGGCCGTCGGCCTGCTTGACGTGCGCATGTTTCGCCGGATTGACGAGGATCACGCCATACTGGTTGAACAGCTTCGTGTCGCCTTCGACGATGATGCCCAGATCGCCGCGATTCTTGAACGACAGCCAGGTGCCGCGGTCGGCCAGGATGTAGGCGTTCATCGAAGCGGCGGTGTTGAGCGCCGGGCCCATGCCCGACCCGGTATCGCGGTACCAGGGGCCCTTGGCCTTGTCGAGATCGACGCTGGCGGCCTTCCAGTAGCGCAGCTCGGCGGCGTGGGTGCCGCTCTTGTCGCCGCGCGAAACGAAGGGCGCTTTTGCGGCTTCGATGCGGCGCAGGCCTTCGAGGATGTCCTTGCCGGCAGCTTTGGCCGGGTCGGCCTTGGGGCCGATGACGACGAAATCGTTGTACATGACTTCCTGGCGCTTGACGCCGAAGCCCTCGGCAACGAATTTTTCCTCGGCGGCCTTGTCATGGACGAAGACCACATCGGCATCGCCGCGCCGCGCCAGGTCGAGCGCCTGGCCGGTACCCAGGGCGACGACGCGCACCTTGATGCCGTTGGCCTTTTCGAAAATCGGCAGCATGTGGCCGAAGAGGCCGGACTGCTCGGTCGAGGTGGTCGAGGAGACGGTGATGAAGCGTTCCTGGGCGTGGCTTGCGGTGGCAGCCATCAAACCGAGGGAAGCGAGGGCGGTGCAGAACAGGCGACGGGTGATCATGGGGATTCCTCCTTTAAGAAGCGTTGCGCCGCTTCGGTTTGCGGCTGGGTGAAAAAAAGCTCGACCGGCGTCTGTTCGACGATGCGGCCACGATCGATGAAGACGATTTCCTCGGCAATGCGCCGTGCCTGGCCGAGGTTGTGAGTGGTCATCAGGATGCGCGCGCCGCTTGCGGCGATGTCATTGATGATGCGTTCCACTTCCCGGCTGCTGGCCGGGTCGAGGCTGGCGGTCGGCTCGTCGAGAATCAGCAGTTGCGGTTCGAGCGCCCAGGCGCGGGCCAGCGCCACGCGCTGCTGCTCGCCGCCCGAAAGCAGCCGCGCCGGACGCTTCGCGAGTCCTTCGAGGCCGACGCGTGCCAGCGACTGGCGTGCCAACTGCTCGCATTCGGTCGCCGTATGGCCCTTGAGCTTGAGGCCGTAGATCACGTTGGCCAGCGCGGTGGTGCGCAGCATTACCGGGCGCTGGAAGACCATGGCCTGGGAGAGCGTCTGCGGCCAGCGCAGGCTGCCGCCCGTGGGATGGAGCAGGCCGTGGATCAGGCGCAGCAGCGTGCTCTTGCCGGCGCCGTTGGGACCGAGCACGACGGTGCGCTGCGCGCCGAGTTGCAGCGATACGCCGTCGATGATGCGCGTGCTGCCCTCGGTCAGACCGAGACCGTCGATGGCAAGCCAGGCGGCGCTCATCCCCAATGCCTCTCCGCCCAGCCGCGCATGGCATAGGCCACGGCATTGATCGTCAGCACCACGGCGATCAGGATGAAGCCGAGGGCGAGTGCCAGCGGCAGGTCGCCCTTGCTGGTTTCCAGTGCGATGGTGGTGGTCATGACGCGCGTCACGCCGTCGATGTTGCCGCCGACGATCATCACCGCGCCGACCTCGGCGATGGCGCGGCCGAATCCGGCCAGCGCCGAAGTCGATAGCGAAAAGCGGCCGTCCCAGAGCAGGGTGGCCGCGGCACGGCTGCGGCTGGCGCCGAGCGAGCGCAATTGCTCGCGGTACTCGGACCATTCATCGGCAATCACCTGGCGGGTTAGCGCGGCGACGATCGGCGTCACCAGCACGGCTTGCGCAATCACCATGGCGGTGGGCGAGAACAGCAGGCCGAATTGACCGAGCGGCCCGGCGCGCGACAGCAGCAGATAGATGAGCAGACCCACCACCACCGGCGGCAGACCCATGAGCCCGTTGAACAGCACGATCAGCGTGCGTCGCCCCGGAAAGCGGCCGACTGCCAGCAGGGCGCCGATCGGCATGCCGACGACACAGGCGATGAAGGTCGCCGCGAGGCTGACGCGCAGACTGAGCAGGACGATGCCGGCAAGACGCGAGTCGGCGCCGGCAACAAGTTGCCAGGCGGTGACAAAAGGTTCGTTGAACTCTTGCATGGACGGACGCGTTACCTATGCAGCGTGCTACATATGGGCTATGAAGCGTAAGCTACGGAAACAAAGGACCATATATGTCGTCTTCTGCAACAACATCACGCCTGAAACCGTCTTTACCCCGTCTGCGCTGGTCCTGGGATTTCGGGCCGCTGTTGGGCGACGTCGATACCAGCCGCTTGCTGGCCCTGCTCACCGCCCTCGCGGCGGAGGGTGCCTTGGGCAATGCCGCGAAGCAGGCCGGGATGTCCTATCGTTCGGCGTGGGGATTGTTGCGCGACTGCGAGCAGGCATTGGGCGCCGCCCTGGTAGTGATGGAGCGCGGACGCGGCACCCGGCTGACGGAATTCGGCGCGTCACTGGTTCATCTCGATGCCGCCGCACAGATTGCGCTCGATGCGGTGCATGCGCCGTGGCAGCGGCGGCTGGAGGACTTGCTGGCACCGGTGGTCAGGACCGTGCCGGAGCGCCTGCGGCTGGCGGCGAGCCATGACCTCGCGTTGGCCGACTGGGTCGAGCACGGCCGCCGCATCACATTCGATTTGTATTGGCATGGCAGCGAGGAGGCACTGGCGAGTCTCGGGCGCGACGAATCCGATATCGCCGGCTTTCATGTGCCGGAAGACTGGACCGCAGCACAGCTCGCGAACTGGCTTGGACGCTGGCTGAAGCCGTCGCTGCATGTTTGCCTGCCGTTGATGCGCCGTTGCCAGGGCCTGATTGTGGCGCGCGGCAATCCGCACCGGCTGCAAACCCTGGCCGATGCTTCAAAGCGCGGGCTGCGCATGGTGAACCGCCAACGCGGCTCTGGCACGCGCACCCTGATCGACCAATTGCTGGCGGCCAACGGTTTGCGGCCCGAAAACATCGCCGGCTACGCCCACGAGGAATTCACCCACGAGGCGATCGCGGCAACCGTGGCGGCCGGGCAGGCCGATGTCGGCTTCGGCATCGAGGCGGCGGCGGCGCGCTATGACCTGGGTTTTGTTCCGCTGATCTGGGAGCGCTACGGCTTTGCCATGCGTTCGTCCGTCGCCGGCAGTCCGGAGGGCAAGGCTTTCCTGGCGCGGCTGCAGGGCAACACCTTCCGCCAGCGCCTGGTCGCGATGCCCGGCTACGAGCCGCTGCCGCTCCACGCGCCCGGCGCGTGGAGCGACTTTCTTGCCTAGTATTCGACCGCGAATTCCGTCGCCTGCCAGATCGCCCGCTTGGCATCGAGTTCGACAGCGACATCGGCGCCGCCGATCAGCGTGTGCTCGATGCCTGCGGCAGTGAGTCCTGCTACCAGCTCGCGACGCGGCTCCTGGCCGGCGCAGATGACGATGGTATCGACCGCGAGCAGGCGCGGCTGGCCGTCGATCGAAATGTGCAGGCCGGCATCGTCGATCTTCAGGTACTCGACGCCGCCTTGCATATGCACGCCGCGCTTTTGCAGCAATAGCCGGCGCGCCCAGCCGGTGGTCTTGGCCAGGCCGTCGCCGACCTTGCTGGCCTTGCGTTGCAGCAGCCAGACTTCGCGCGGCGTGGCTGGCATCTGCGGTTCAGCGCCTTTGGCAAATAAGCCGCCGCGGTTGTCCCGATACTCCGGGTCGATGCCCCATTCCTTGCGGTAGGTGTCGATCGAGTCGCCGTGCGCTTCGGCATTGGTCAGCAGTTCGGCGACGTCGAAGCCGATGCCGCCGGCGCCGATCACTGCGACCTTCTTGCCGGCTTTCTTGCGACCTTCGATGAGGTCGATGTAGCTGGTGACCTTGGCATGCTCGATGCCGGGAATGGCCGGCGTGCGCGGCACGATGCCGGTGGCGACGACGACGTGGTCGTAGCCCTGAAAGTCGGCGCTTGTGGCACGGCGATTGAGTTGCACATCGACCTTCAATTCCTTCAAGCGCGTGCCGAAGTAGCGCAGGGTTTCGCCGAACTCTTCCTTGCCCGGAATGCGCCGCGCCAGGTTGAACTGGCCGCCGATTTCGGCGGCGGAATCGAACAGGCTGACGCGGTGGCCGCGCTCGGCCAGTTGCGTGGCGGCGGCGAGTCCGGCCGGGCCGGCGCCGACCACCGCGACGCGTTTCGGCGCGGCGGCCGGTTCGACGGTGACGTCGAGCTCGTGGCAGGCGAAGGGATTGACCAGGCAGGAACACAACTGGCGCGAAAAGATATGATCGAGACAGGCCTGGTTGCAGGCGATGCAGGTGTTGATCGCATCGGCGCGCCCGGCCGCGGCCTTGTTAACGAACTCGGCATCGGCGAGGAAAGGCCGTGCCATCGAGACCATGTCGGCGTCGCCGCGGGCGATGACGTCCTCGGCCACCTGCGGGTCGTTGATGCGGTTGGTGGTGATCAGCGGAATTTTTACCTGCCCCATCATGCGCCGCGTGACCCAGGTATAGGCGGCGCGCGGCACGCTGGTCATGATGGTGGGGATGCGCGCCTCGTGCCAGCCGACGCCGGTGTTGATGATCGTGGCGCCGGCCTTTTCGACTTCCCTGGCCATCGCGACGACTTCGTCCCAAGTGCTGCCGCCTTCGACCAGGTCGAGCATCGAGAGGCGGAAGATGATGATGAAATTGGTGCCGACGCGCGTGCGTACGGCGCGAATCACTTCAAGGCCGAAGCGCATGCGGTTTTCCAGGCTGCCGCCCCAGCGGTCGTCGCGGTGGTTAGTCTGCGGCGCGAGGAATTCGTTGATCAGATAGCCCTCCGAACCCATGATCTCGACCCCGTCGTAGCCGGCGAACTGGCACATCGCCGCGCACTGCGCATAGTCGGCGATGGTCTTGAGGATTTCTTCCTCGCTGAGCGGATGCGGCGTCGACGGATTGATCGGAGCCTTGAGTGCGGAAGGCGCCACGGGGCGCTTGGTGTAGGCATAGCGGCCGGTGTGCAGGATTTGCACGCAGATCTTGCCGCCGTTGGCGTGCACCGCCTCGGTGATGACGCGGTGCTTGGCGGCCTCGATCTCGTTGTCGAGGATCGAGGCGCCTTGCATGACGATGCTGTCCTGGTTGGGGGCGAAGCCGCCGGTGACGATGAGGCCGACGCCGCCCTTGGCGCGGGCGGCATAGAAGGCCGCCATGCGGTCGTGGCTGTTGCCGATGTCTTCCAGGCCGGTGTGCATCGAGCCCATCAGAACACGGTTCTTCAGGGTGGTGAAGCCGAGGTCCAGCGGGGCCAGCAGGTGCGGGTAGGCATTGCTCATGATGTTGTCCTCCGTGATTTGTCTTGTTCGAAACTGCGCAGCAGGCCCAATGCCTCCTCGCACCACTCCAGCCAGCCCTGCTCGAAGCGGATGCCGCTTTTCAGGACCTGGTATTGCAGGGCGCGCTGGCGATCCAGCGCGCCCGAAAAATCTCGAGTTTCGATGACGCGGTAGCAGGTCAGCCGGTTGGCGTGGGCCGCGCGATGATGTTCGAGTTCGGGGATCAGTCTCCCGGCGTCACCAAAGGCCGCACCGCGCAGTTTGACCATCAGGATGTCGCGCACGCCTTCCGGATCGGTCGGCTCCGCCAGCCAGCGCGTTAGTTCCGCGCGCCCTGCCGTTGTGACCGAGTATTCCTTGCGGTCGGGGGCCGTTTCGCCGGTCTGCACTTCGGCGGCGACCCAGTCGGCCTCTTCCATGCGGGCCAGCACGCGGTAGATCTGCTGATGGGTGGCGTGCCAGAAGTAGCCGATCGAGCGTTCGAAGCGGCGCGCCAATTCGTAACCGGAACTGGGTTTTTCGAGCAGAGAAACCAGCAGGGCATGGTCGAGTGACATCCCCGAAAGCATACTATGCAACGAATTGCATTGCAATCCGTTGCATAGGGTTGGGGCGGATCAGGAACTGAATCCGGAAGGCACAAACAAAAACGCCGGCCCCAATCGGGGCCGGCGTTCGTTTGCGCGCAACGACTTACTTGGCAGCCTTGGCGTCAGCTTCGCACTTCTTCATGAAGGTCGCCTTGGCGGCGCCGGCGAGCGGCTTGCCATCCTTGCTGACAGCTTTTTCCGCACAGCCCGAGGACTTCGCGGCGGGTTTGGCAGCGTCGGCAGGCTTGCCGGCTCCCTGACACTTCTTGATCGAGGCGGCCTTGGCGGCGCCGTACAGCGGCTTGCCATCCTTGCTGACAGCCTTGGCTTCGCAGTCGCTTGCAGCGGCGGGCTTGGCAGCTTCGGCGGACTTCGCCGGCTCAGCCGCCTTGGCGGGGGCGGCCGGGGCAGCCTTGGCTGGTGCCGCTGCGGCCGGTGCAGCCTTGGCCGGGGCTGCGGGAGCTTGCGCCAGTGCCACGCTGGCAGCGAAGAGGGCGGATACAGCAACGGCAATCAGCTTGTACATGGTGAGTCTCCTTGGTTTATGGCCGGCGAAACGCCGTCCTTCTCTAACGCGGCCCGGGCTGGCCTAGTTGACCGGTTCGTCGCCGGAATCAGCCCGCAGGGCGGCTTCCTGGCGATCGACGAATTCCTGCATGCTGTCGATGCCGCGCAGTTTCAGCACCGTGGCGCGCACGGCGGCTTCGAGCAGCACGGCGAGGTTGCGGCCGGCGGCAACCGGTATCGTGACGCGTCGGATCGGCACGCCGAGGATGGTTTCATTCTGCGCATCGAGCGGCAGGCGAGCGGCGTCGGGCACTCCCGGCGTCGGTTTCTGCAGATGTACGATGAGCTTGAGGCGCATTTTGCGCCGGCAGGCGGTTTCGCCGAATACAGTGCGGATATTGAGCAGCCCGAGTCCCCGCACCTCGAGGAAGTCCTTGAGCAGTTCGGGGCAGCGCCCTTCCAGCGTGTCGGATCCGATGCGCGACACGTCGACCACGTCGTCGGCGACGAGCCCGTGTCCGCGCGAAATCAGTTCGAGGCCGAGCTCGCTCTTGCCGACGCCGGAGTCGCCGGTGATCAGCACGCCCATGCCCAGCACGTCCATGAAGACGCCGTGCAGCGTCCCGGTTTCTGCCAGTTGGCGCGAGACGAAGGCGCGCAGGGTGTCGATGACGAAGGCCGAGGACAGCGGCGTTTGCAGCAGCGGCGTGCCCGAGGCTTCGCAACCCTTGCGCACGCCCTCGGCAATCTCGCAGCCGTCAGCGACGATGATCGCCGGCGGCCGCGCGTTGTAGATCTCCTGCATGTGATGCGCCACTTTTTCCTGCGCATGGCGGTTCGCCCAGGCGACTTCCGGCGCGCCGATGACCTGCAGGCGTTCGGGGTGCATCAGGTTGAGGTGGCCGATCAGGTCGGCGGGCGACACCACATGTTCCGTGGTGCAGATCGCCCGCGTCATGGCGCCGCTGACCCAGGAAAGCTGGAGCCGTTCGCGGTTGCGCTCGAACAGTTGGGAAACGACTAGTTGGCGTGCCAATTGGCGAAGAGGCCATGCAGCGCTGCGGCGTCCGGAGCGGTGGCGAGCTGTTCGCGGAAGCTCTTGTCGGAGAACATCTGCGCCAGCTCGGAGAGCAGTTGCAGGTGATGTTCGTTGGCGGCTTCCGGCACCAGCAGGACAAAAATGAGCCCGACCAGCTTGCCATCGGGCGCGTCGAACTGCACCGGCGCATCGAGGCGGACAAATGCACCGATCGGAGCCTTGAGACCCTTGATGCGGCCGTGGGGAATCGCGATGCCTTGGCCGAGGCCTGTCGAGCCGAGTTTTTCGCGCGCGAACAAAGCGTCGTAAACCTTGCTGCGGGCCACGCTTTGATGGTTTTCGAAAAGTATTCCCGCCTGCTCGAAAACGCGCTTTTTGCTGCTGGCGTCGAGATTCGCCACCACATTGTCGAGTGGCAGCAGGGCGGCGATGTGATTCATGATGGGAGTAAGCAAGTCTGCAAATGAGCGGAGGTTGCGGCGGCGCGCAGTATAACGCTAACGGGCCGCCGCCGCTCCTGGCTTGCAGTCGAGCCTATTCCGGCTGTGCGCGCTTGTCGTGGGTGTGATCGGAGACCTTTTCCTTGTGCTTGACCACCTGCCGGTCGAGCTTGTCGGCCACCAGGTCGATGGCGGCGTAGAGGTCTGCGTCGACGGCATCGGCGAAAATGTCCTTGCCTTTTACATGCAGCGTCACTTCCGCCTTCTGTTGCAGCTTGTCTACCGACAGGATGACGTGCGAACTGGTCACCTGATCGAAATGCCGCAGCACCCGATCGAGCTTGCCCGTGACGTAGTCACGAATGGCCGGGGTGACTTCAATGTGGTGTCCAGTGATGTTGAGATTCATGATGTCTCCTTGTCAGAAGTATTGTCTCAGAGGGATTTCCTGAGGTTGACCGGCGGTATGCCGAGCAGTTCGCGGTACTTCGCTACGGTGCGACGTGCCACGACGATGCCCTGCTCGCCGAGGATTTCCGCAAGACGGGCGTCCGAGAGCGGTTTCTTGCCGTCCTCGGCGCCGACCAATTGCTTGATCAGCGCCCGAATTGCGGTGGAGGAAGCCGCGCCGCCGCTATCGGTGGCGACGTGGCTGCCAAAAAAGTATTTCAACTCGTAAATGCCGCGCGGACTCGCCAGATATTTCTGGGTCGTCACGCGCGAAATCGTCGATTCGTGAAGCTTGACCGTTTCTGCGATCTCGCGCAGGGTCAGCGGACGCATGGCCACCTCGCCGTGGTCAAAAAACGCCCTTTGCCGATCTACGATCGCCTGCGACACGCGCAGGATGGTGTCGAAGCGCTGCTGCACGTTCTTGATCAGCCACTTGGCTTCCTGCAACTGGCTCGCCAGCGCCGCCGAAGAACCGTTGCCGCCACGGTGGCGATGCAGGATATCGGCGTAGAGCCGGTTGATGCGCAGGCGCGGCATTGCGTCGCGATTAAGGTTCACCACCCAGCGCCCCTGGGACTTCTTCACCGTAACGTCGGGCACCACGTAGCGCGTGTCAATCGGCGCGTACTGCGCGCCGGGGCGCGGATTCAGCGAACGGATCAGGCTTTGCGCCACGCGCAAGGCCTCGTCGTCGCAGCCGAGGGACTTCTTGATGCGTGCGAAATCGTGTGCCGCCAGATGATCGAGGTGATTGGCGACGATGTCCAGCGCCAGACTGCGGCTCGCAGAGGCCGGCAGGCACTGCAACTGCAGCGACAAGCACTCCTTTGCATTACGCGCGCCAATGCCTGGCGGATCGAAGTTCTGCAAATGGGCCAAGGCGATACCAAGTTCTTCGAGCAGCACCTCCCGTGCTTCGTCGTCCTCGGCGACCAGCAGATCGACCAACTCGTCCAATGGTTGCGTCAAGTAGCCGTCTTCACTGAGGGCTTCGATCAAAAAACCTACCAGTGCCCGATCACGATCAGGCAACTGCGTCATTGCCAGTTGAGTTCCAAGATGTTCGCGCAACGAGGTCGAACTCGCCTGCGTCTCGCCGCTGTCGAGGTCGTCGTCGTTCGGATCGCGCTGACCGTGGCTGCCGGAAAAATCCACACCCCAGCCTTCATCATCGCTGTTCTTCGATTCCTGACGCTCGTCGCCTTCGCTTGGGGTCGCGGTCTGCGGTGTCGCCAGCGAATCGCCTGCGGAATCAAGGCCGAACGCCACCGGCTCGCCCGGCTCGTCCAGTTCCAACAGCGGATTTTCCTGCAATGCCTGATCGATCTCGGCGTTCAACTCCAGCGTCGACAATTGCAGCAACCTGATCGACTGCTGCAACTGAGGCGTCAGCGCCAAGTGCTGCGAAATCCTGAGCTGAAGTCCCTGCCTCATGACATTCATTACATTCTGAAATGCTCGCCAAGATAAACCCGGCGCACACTTTCATTATCGACTATCTCCGCCGGCTGTCCAGCGGCAAGAACTTCGCCCGCGTTGATTATCGTGGCGCGGTCGCAGATGCCCAGGGTTTCGCGGACATTGTGATCGGTGATCAGGACGCCGATGCCGCTTTCCTTCAGATAGCGGATGATCTTCTGGATGTCGATCACGGCAATCGGATCGACACCCGCAAAGGGTTCGTCGAGCAGGATGAAGCGCGGGCTGGTCGCCAGCGCGCGGGCTATCTCGACGCGGCGGCGTTCGCCGCCCGAGAGCGACGCCGCGAGGCTGTCGCGGATGTGGGTGATGTGCAGTTCCTGCAGCAGGGTTTCTTCGCGCTCATCCATTGCGCTTTCGTCCAGATCCTGCAATTCCAGCACGGCGCGCACGTTTTCGGAGACCGTGAGCTTGCGGAACACCGAATTTTCCTGCGGCAAATAGGAAAGGCCCAGTTTGGCGCGCTGGTGTATCGGCATGTGGGTCAGGCGCAGATGCTCGCTGCCGCTCTCGATGCGAATCTCGCCGCCGTCGGCGGCCACCAGGCCGACGATCATGTAGAAGCAGGTGGTCTTGCCGGCGCCGTTGGGGCCGAGCAAACCCACCACTTCACCCGCAGCGAGTTCGAAGGAGACGTCGGTCACCACCGTCCGCGACTTGTACTTCTTGCGCAGATTGTGCGCCGAGAGTGTGGCGGCCGGCGCAGTCATTCTTCAACTGCTCCCATCGGTTCCTTGAGCAGCTTGCGCACGATGTCGCCTGCAAATCCGCGGCTTTGCAGAAAGCGCGCCTGGCGCGCCCATTCCTTGGGATTGGCGGGCGCGGCGGAAAACTTCCGGCTCCAGGCCGCGCGGGCACGCTCGATCTCTTCGGGCAGGTCGGCCTGCGCCAATTGCTCTTCGATCATTTCGGGCGCCACGCCCCTTGTTTTCAGCGTGTGACGCAGGCGCGAGGCGCCCAGACG
>Ga0265297_10005346_pt1 | contig 19674 bp, 19 predicted proteins | sample Munlanlwell13791_FD_192502 | JGI IMG/M metagenome (GOLD analysis project Ga0265297, IMG submission 192502) | Leachate microbial communities from a municipal landfill in Southern Ontario, Canada - Leachate well 137-91 | ecosystem: Engineered > Solid waste > Landfill > Unclassified | place...
ATCGTATTGCTTCGGGGTAGGACATACATTAATGCCTGAAGTGCCGTATGCCGGTAGTCACCATGGCGATCTTGTATTTATCGCAGGCCTTGATTATTTCCTGGTCGGCGATTGAGCCGCCGGGCTGAATGATCGCCCGGGCTCCGGCCTTATGCGCCCAGAGAATAGCGTCGGGCTTGGGGAAAAATGCGTCGGAGGCCAGGCAGCAGTTGCTGCTGGTTTTCCCGGATTTCTTTTTGGCGATCATCACCGAATCTACCCGGGACATCTGGCCTGCGCCTATCCCTACGGTCCTTGTTCCCTTAGTCAGGATGATCGCGTTGGATTTTACGTGTTTGGCTACCTTCCAGCCAAAGATCAGGCTTTCCATCTCCGGCTTAGTCGGTTTCTTCTTAGTCACTACTTTAAGGTTATTCAGGTCCAGCGTAGCCAGGTCCTTATCCTGCAGCAATAATCCTCCGCTGACCCGCTTAAGATCCGGTTCATTAACAGGGTTAAGATCGCAAAATTCCAGGAGGCGTAAATTCTTTTTATCTTTGAATAACGCCAATGCCTGCGCCTCAAAACCCGGAGCGATAATACATTCCAGGAACCCGCTCTTAGCCACTACTTTAGCGGTTTTCAGGTCAAGCTTGCGGTTCAAGGCCACTATCCCGCCGAATGCAGAGAGCTTATCGCATTTCCAGGCGGCTAAAAACGCTTTGTCCAGGGTTTTATCTTCCGCCACTCCGCAGGGGTTATTGTGTTTAACAATGACCGCGGCGGAATTAGCGAACTCGCGCACCAGTTCAAAGGCCGAATTCAGATCCAGGATATTATTGAATGAAAGCTCTTTGCCCTGGAGCTGCTTAAGATTGATCAGCCCGGCGCTCTTGCCTTTTTCCCGGTAAAAAGCCGCTTTCTGATGCGGATTTTCTCCGTATCGTAATTCCTGGATCTTCTCAAAAGACAAGGTCAGCGTATTAGGAAAGGCCACAGCCGGGAGAGCAGAACCGCTGTTCCATTTATTCAAATATTCAAATATCGCTGCATCATATTTAGAGGTCCGGTTAAACACTTCAATGCCTAAGTCGCGCAGTAAGCTGTCCGGCAAAGCGCCTCTATTCTTCCTTAATTCTTCGATCACCTGGGAGTAGCGCCCGGGATTACAAACAACCGCCACTGAACGGTGATTTTTGGCGGCTGAGCGCAGCATTGACGGACCGCCGATATCAATATTTTCAATTACCTCTTCAATGGAAACCCCGGGCTTTTGGGTGGTCTTTTCAAACGGGTAAAGATTGACCACCACCATATCGATCAGGCCGATAGAGTGCTCCTCTAATGTTTTCATATGCTCGGGATTATCCCTTAAGGCCAGGAGGCCGCCGTGGATCTTGGGATGCAGGGTTTTTACGCGGCCGTCGAGCATCTCGGGAAAACCGGTATATTCCGAAACTTCCTTAACTGGGATATTATTTTCACGGAATAATTTTGCCGTGCCGCCTGTAGAGAGGATCTCTACTCCGTATTTATGCAGTTCCTTGGCCAAATCCAGTATCCCTGTCTTATCCGACACGCTTATTAATGCCCGCCTGATCTTAATCATGATGCTTTCTCCTTATTTATTAAACCTGAAATTTGCCAGATCGCAATCCTGCATAATATAATCTTTGGGCTCAAGCCGCATCTTGCCTGCCTGCTTGGCCTTGTTCTCTCCGCCGCACTCCATAAAATCCTTGAAGGCGATAATCTCCGCCCGGATAAATCCCTGCTGGATATCCGAATGTATTGCCCCGGATGCCTCCCAGGCATTGGCGCCCTTCCTGATGAGCCAGGCCCGGGTCTCTTTTTCACCGGTGGTAAAAAAACTGCTAAAGCCGCCTTCTTTCAAGGCTCTCAGTAAAAGAGCATTTTTGTCTTCCAGGTCTTTTGCCTCGGCAACTACCACCGGCTTGGCGGTAAGCAGCCCATATTTGATCAACTCCTTCTTCTCCTCTTCGGCTAAGCCGGCATTAAAAATAAACTGCTCTTTTTCTAATATTCCCTTCAGTTTATTAAATAAATTTTTTTCCGCCTCGGCAGTTGCCCGGGAAAGCCGCGTTTCCACAAACTCCAAGTCTTGAAGTATGAGGTCGGCTGCCGAATCTTTAGCTGTAAGCAGCACATCCGCGTCAATCGCCCCCTCTTCTCCGGTAACTTCAACCTGGATATAAGTCTTTTTCTTGGCCCGGGTAATGCTATCCACTTCATCCAGACGAGAGTCCTTAACATTATGCTTACCGGGGTTTATCTCCGGCAAGCTCAGCACGCTTATCTTCATATAATTTTTACTGTTCTTCCTGTTTTTTGGAGGCTTGATATTGAGTAATAATCGGAGCGGCAACTTTATGCGGCACTTCTTCGTAATGCGAAAAACGCATAGTATACATTCCGCGGCCGGCGGTTATCGAACGCAGGTCATTGGCATATTTAAACATCTCGGCTAATGGCACCTGGACTTTAACCACCTGTTGTTTTCCTTTCACGTCCATACCCATGACCCTGCCGCGGCGGGAATTTATATCCCCGGAAATCGCGCCCAGGCATTCCTCCGGAATAATAATATCTACATCCATGATCGGCTCCAATAATACCGGGCCGGCTTCCATTATTGCCTTGCGTAAAGCCATGGCTCCGGCAATTTGAAAGGCCATATCCGAAGAATCAACTTCGTGGTATGAGCCGTCAACTAAAGTCACCCGGATATCTTCGATCGGATACCCGGCTACCGCGCCTTCCAGGGATGCCTGACGCACGCCCTTTTCAACCGAGGGAATAAAATTCCGCGGGATAGCCCCACCGAAAATCTTATCCACGAACTCCAGGCCTTTGCCCCTTTCCAGGGGCTGCACTTCTATCCAGCAATCGCCGTATTGGCCGCGGCCGCCGGACTGGCGCTTGAATTTACCCTGGACCTTGGCCTGCCTGCTGATGGTCTCTTTATAAGAAACTTTGGGCGTGCCTAACTCTACGGCCACGTTAAATCTTTTTTTCATCCGGCTGACCATCACCGATAAATGCAGGTCGCCTAAGCCGGAGATAATTAACTCTTTGGTCTGCGGGTCATGCCTGACCCCGAAGGTATGGTCCTCGGCCGCAAGCTTATGCAGGGCGTCGGAAATCTTTTCTTCGTCTTCACGGGATTTAGGCTTGACCGAGGCGGAGATCGCGGCTTCCGGAAAAACGATCGGCTCGAATAAAAACTGCTCTTTATCTCCCGAGAGCGAATCGGAGACTGCTGTTTCTTTCAGCTTAGCTAAAGCAATAATATCCCCGCAGGCAGCCAGATCGATCTGGCGCTGCTCCTTGCCCTCTAAAAAATAAATAGGGCCGATCCTTTCTTTTGTTTTTTTGTTAACGTTATAAAATCCGGTGTTCGCCGCCAGCTTTCCGGAAAAAATACGCAACAGTGTCAACTGGCCCACGAAAGGGTCGGAGATATTCTTAAAGACAAAAGCGCTCAATGGCGCCTCTTCTTTTAAGGCCAACTCTTTTGGCTCCTGCGGCTTCTGCGGATTAAAGGCGTTTACCGGGACCCTGTCCAGCGGGCTGGGAAGATACAGCAGGATATCATCCAAAAATTCCTTAATCCCTTTATCGGTATACGCTGAGCCGACAACTACGGGAAAAAGCTTGCGCTTGAGCACTGCCTGGCTTAAGCCGCTTCTGATCTCATCCGGAGAGAGCCTTAAGGCCGCCAGATATTTCTCCAGCAAGCTGTCGTCGCTTTCAGCAATGGCTTCCATGAGCAGCGGGTCTTCCAGGGATTCAACAATGATACAATTTTTAGAAAGGTTAGACTTTAAATCCGCCAGGATCTTGTTTACCTCGGCGCCCTCTTTGTCCATTTTATTAATGAATACCATGCAGGGCAGGAGCGCTTCTTCGGCGATCTTCCAGGCCCGCTCAGTGCCTACCTGTACTCCGCTGGTTCCATCTACTACGATAACCGCGCTGTCTACCGCGCGGACACCGGAGATGACCTCGCCAAAGAAATCCGCATAGCCGGGCGTATCAATGATCTGGATACGGTTGCCTTGATAATCACAAAAGAGCAGGCTTAAATTTATAGAATTCTTCTTTTCTATTTCATCAAAGCTGTAATCGCTTACGGTCGTGCCGTCTTCAATTTTGCCTTTACGGGTGGTGGCTTTAGTGAAGTAAAGCAGGCTCTCGGCGAGGGTGGTTTTGCCTGACTGGGCATGCCCTAAAAGGATAAAGTTACGCTTGTTCTTAGCATCCATAGCAATAATCCTTAAGCTAAGAAGGCAGAGGTATACAGAACCTTATTCCAGGTAGGTATAGATCTTACCTTTGTAGTTGCGCAGTACGTACTTACCTTTTGCCTGTGAAAGAATATAATTCGGGCCTACGGGGATCTTGCCGCCGCCGCCCGGGCCGTCAATAACATAGGTGGGGACAGCGTATCCAGAGGTATGCCCGCGTAATTTCTCCATAATGTTAATACCGGTAGCCACAGGCGTGCGGAAATGCTGCGTGCCTCTTACCGGGTCACACTGGTAAATATAATAGGGCCTGACCCTTATCTGCAGCAATTCCTGGACCAGCTTCTTCATGATATACGGCCGGTCATTGATTCCTTTAAGGAGCACGCTCTGGCTGCCTAAAGGAATACCTGCCTCAGCCAGCATATCGCAGGCAATCTTGCAGCGCTTGGTTATCTCTTTGGGGTGATTAAAATGTATACTTACCCAGAGCGGCGAATATTTCTTGAGCGTATTCACCAATTTTTCGGTGATCCGCTGCGGAAGAGTTACGGGCGCGCGCGTGCCGAGCCTCAAGAACTCCACGTGCGATATCGCGCGGATCTTTTGCAATAAATTATCTAACTCTTCATCTTCCAGGATCAGGGGATCGCCCCCGGAGATAAGCACATCCCTGATCTTACGGTCGGATTTTATATACTCTATAGCCGCGTCAAACCTGTTCGCAGAGTTAGCATCTTTTGCTTCATGGTCGCCGACCAGGCGCCGGCGCGTACAATGCCGGCAATACATCGCGCAATGATCCGTAGCTAATAATAAAACCCTGTCCGGATAACGGTGCACAAGATGAGGAGCAGGGGAATCCCTGTCTTCAGCGCAAGGATCGGTCATTTCGTGCGGAGCAATTACTGACTCCTGGATCACCGGGACAGCCTGACGGCGAATAGGGCAGTTGGCGTCTTCCGGGTCAAGCAATGCCCCCCAATAAGGGGTTATCGCCATAGCTAATCTCCCTTTGGCCTTATCAATTCCTTTTTCTTCATCGGGGGTCAAATTTATGATCTGCGACAGTGCGTCTTTATTGCAAATCCTGTTTTTTATCTGCCAATGCCAGTCTTCCCAGTCCAGGGGATTCACATCTTTATAAATAGCTATTTGCTGGTAATCACGCTGCCTTTTGGAGGTCCGCACGACGGGAGAGCTTTCCTGCTGCGTTTTTTGGTTTTCAACCGCCTGAAGGTTCGTCAATTTAATCCTTTCCTTTCTGAGGCACTCAGGATTATCGCCTCAATAAGATCTTCATACTGCATACCGTCGGCATAAGCCATGATCGGAAAATTCGATTCCTTGGGGTCCAGCCCCGGCAAAGGGTTTATCTCCAGAACATAAGGCGTATTGAATTTGTCCAGGCGGATATCGGTGCGCGAAATATCCAGGCATCCTACTGCCCGGTGCGTCTTGAGGGCGACTTCTTTAACGCGCTCCTCGGTTTCCTTGTCCAAGCGGGCCGGGCAGTGAAAAACCGGCACCAACCCCTGATCCTTGTCCCCCTGGTACTCCTTCATCTTCCAGGAATAAAAATATTCTCCGCTGTTCTTACATCCGGAAAAATCTATCTCTAAGATCGGCAGGACCTTGGTCTTGCCGTTTTCCAATATCCCGACGGTAAGCTCCTTGCCGTCAATGAATTCCTCAACCAGAACCTCCTGATGATAAGTATCCCGGATCTCCTTGACCATTTTAAAAAGGTCCTGCGGATTGTCCACTACATTTTTTTTGCTGATACCCTTGGCCGAACCTTCGCAGTTCGGTTTTACGATCAAGGGGAATTTTAATTCCGGGTTTAATTCTTCCGTTCCTTTAAGAAAAACCTGGAAATCCGGAGTGGGGATATTTTCCGCCTTTAATATTTTTTTAGTCAGGGCCTTATTTAAAGCTAACGCCAGCGAGAAGGTATCCGAGCCCGTATAGGGAATATTCAAATAATCCAGTATTGCCGGCACCTCGGATTCGCGGAACCTGCCGCTTTGGCCTTCGGCGATATTGAAAACCATATCCACGGTATTTTCCCTGAAATACGAAAAAAGCCTGGGGTATTCCACGTCTATCGCCTCGACACGATGCCCTTTTTTTCGGATTGCTGCGACAATCGCGTTGATCGTCTCCGCAGAATCGCACTCCGAGAAATAATCCGCAGGCTTGGAGTCGTCTTTTTTCTTTAAATTATAGGTCAGGGCGATATTCATTTAATTTAAGTTGTGCCGTTTGATGGCGCTATTCAAAATCTTACCGATCATCTGCTCATAGGTAATGCCGGTATTCTCGGCTACCAGCTTAAAGACATCTTCCGTGGAGAGCGAAGGCAAGGGATTGATCTCTAAAACATAAGGCCTGCCCTGATTATCCACGCGGAAATCCACCCGGCCAAAATCACGGCACTCTACCGCCTTGTAAGTTTTTAAGGCCAGCTCGTCAATTTTCTTTTTTAGCTCCTGGGGAATTTTGGCGGGACAGATATATTCCAGCCGGTCGGAAGTGATCCGGGCAAAGGTATAAAATTTATCATTCAGTTTGAGCTTGCCGTCGATCTTGATCTGGACGATCGGCAGGACCTCCACCGGGTCATTGCCGACCAGGGCCACGGTAAATTCCTGTCCGGAGATGAACTCTTCAACTAAAGCCGGCTGCTTGTAGGCGTTGACGATATAATCAACCTGCTTGAGCAGTTCTTCCCTGTTGGCGACGCGCGAATTCTCGCTCAGGCCCTTGGAAGAACCTTCAAAGCGCGGCTTGACGATCAACGGAAATTTATGATGGTTGGTGTTGGCTAATTCGGCGGTAGAGCTGATCTCAAAAAACTTCGGGGTGGGGATCTTTTCGGCAATAAAGATTTTTTTAGCCATTACCTTGTCCAGGGTCAACCCTAAAGTAAGCGCATCTGCCCCGACAAAAGGGATCCCGGCCATCTCCAGCAATATGGGGACCTGGGATTCGCGGTTTCTTCCGGTAAGGCCTTCGGAAATATTAAAGACGATATCTACTTTTAAAGAAGCGAGTTTTTCCAGCAGGTTCTCGGCGTTGCCGATCCTTTCTACTTTAAAATCGTTGGCCGCAATAGCCTCGGCGATAACGTCAATGGTCGAAGGATGGTCGAATTCGGCGTTGGCATCCTCCGGATCCCCGGCTTTGAACTGATAATCTGTCTTTAAATCGTAAGTTAACCCGACTGTTTTCATTTTATTATAAAAAAGGGCTCTTGTTCTGTTAAAGAGCCCTCTATGCTATCCCCGGTTTTTCCAATTTAGTCCTTCCCGCCTCCAAAAAATTATCCTAAATATTGTGGTTATGTTAATTTTTTATCACAATATATTGTTTTTGTCAAGAAATTTTTGATTTTTGGCAGGAATCCGGTTGCGGGTTTTCCCGACGAGAAAATGCTTATTTACAGAATTCCACATTCCCCCAGGTGATCAAATTATTTTTTAAAATGATCACTACGCCTAAAACGCCCTTCACCGAACGGGCAAAATCCAGCGCTCTCTGCAAATCATCTTTAGAATTAATGCGGTTGGCTGTTGCGGTAGCTACGGCATCGGCGAGGGAGCAGCTCCTGGAGATGATCACGACGCTGTCAGCGCAGCCAAAATTTAACGAGTGCCCCAGCGTCCCCGAGGAAGTGCATATGCCTAACGGCGTATCCTTGGGTTTTATCTCCAGCTGTAATTTACTCCAAAGTTTAGAACGGCCGACATACACCCCTACTTTGCGCCGCGAACGCGTCTTTAAAAATATATCGCCGCCATTTTCAACAATGACATCTTTATATCCGGCTTTGAGCAAGTCCTTTCCCAAGAATTCGGAAATTGCTCCGGCCACCGTACTCATCGGCCCGACATTCGCCTTTTTTGACTGTCCGGCCATGTCTTTTACGATCAGGCTGGCATTTATCTCAACCGGCATAGGTTTGAGTGCGGTAAGGAAGCGATGGTCCCGGTTAATGTAGTTCTCGATATCCCAGCGGTACGCGCGGATCCTCTCTTCGGCCAAGCCTGGTTTTAACGGTTTATTAGTAAAGATCAACAGGTCCGTTTCCTTAGCCACGATATGCGTAGGATAAAGTTCTTTGGCCCTTGTCCAATCGCGGTAAAAACGTTTCATATATCTGGATGATTTCATTTTAACAGATCCTCGGCAGCGGTTCGGAAGTTAACATATCCAACACGCGCTCAGTACCAAAAATAGTACGCAGGATAAGCCGGCCTCTTGGCTGTTTAACCACCGTACCGATAATTTCAGCATTATGCCCCAACGGGTGTTTACGCAGAAAAACAATGATTCTATCCGCTGCTTCGGGCTCAACCACTAATACCGCCTTCCCTTCGTTGGCGACATATAAAGGATCTATGCCTAGCAGCTCCGCAGCGGCTCGGACCTTTCCGGAAAGGGGGATATCTTTTTCATTGATAATTATCCCAAGCTGGGAACCCTCGGTAATTTCGTTCAAGGTTGTGGCCAGGCCCCCCCGGGTAGGGTCACGCATGAACTTTATACCCCGGTATTTTTTCAATAAGGGCAGGATCAATCCGTTCAGGGCCTGACAATCGCTCTTAATGTTCAGGCCCAAGCCCAGCTCTTTTCTTTTGGCTAAAACCGCCAGGCCATGTTCGGCAATATTCCCGGTCACAATTATTCTATCACCGCAGGAAATATTGGCTATAGAAAGTTCTTCTTTGACTATTAACCTGCCCAGTCCGGAGGTATTAATAAACAATTTATCCGCTGCGCCTTTCTCCACGACCTTGGTATCTCCGGTAACAATCTGGATACCCGCCTTTTTTGCGTGAAAAGAAAGGGAATCGATGATCCGCTCTAAGACTCCCTGCTCCAATCCTTCTTCCATGATCAAGGCCAGAGATAGATATTCCGGCATTGCCCCCAGCATAGCCAGGTCATTGACTGTCCCGGCTATAGCCAATTTACCGATGTCTCCTCCGGGAAAGAAGAGCGGGCTGACGACAAAAGAATCGGTAGTAAAAGCGGTCTTTTCTTGGCCGCCTATCACGGCGCTGTCAGCAAGCTTGCTTAGAATAGGATTATGTAATCTCTTAAGCAGGATTTCTTTAATAAAATCATGCATTAACCTGCCTCCGCTGCCGTGCCCCAGTAATATTTTTTTCATCGCCATTTTAATTGATTGTTACGCCTGCGCTTAAAAGGTCGTTTTTAAGCTGGCTGATACCGCTAAAAACAAAAGATTTAATGCCCAGCTCCCCGGCGCTTCTAACCAGCTCCGGCCGGTCATCGGTATAAAATACATTTTCCGGGCCTATCCTTAAGACGGAGAGCGCCTTCTGATAAATCAAAGGATGGGGCTTAACCAACCCCAGTTCATAGGACAAGAATAAATTATCAAAGACATTAAACACCGGGAAACGCTGCTTAAGATATTCATAGTGCAAAATATCAATATTGGATATCAAGGCTACCTTGTAATTAAGCTTCAGGCGGTTGGCCAGGCTGTAAACTCCGCGGTTTTTAGCGCTCAAGAAAAAGATCTCATCCCAGATCGGCACAAAAGCCGCGTAAGAAAGCTTTAAATCCAGCACCTCTTTTACCTTGGCAAAAAATTCTTCCGGAGAGACCTTCCCCTCTTCAAAGAGCACGGTTATCTCAGAGCCCAGGAAAAAATCCGTTATCTCCCTGGGGCTCCGGGTGCAAAAACGGGCGATCCTTTGCGCGGATATATTGTAGTCAAAATCAACCAGGACATTCCCTAAATCCAATAAAATTACCTTGATGTCCTCATCCATTAATTATTCTTCTCTTCCCTTTTTTTAAATAGGTCCAGGAATCTGTCTTCGTATTCTTTGTAAGCGTTCCATTTATCCAGCTCGGCCTTGAGCTGGCCGGCTTTGGAAATATCGGATTTTACCTGGGTAAAAAGTTCCTCGATCCTCTCCTTGACGGAGATGGGAAGCTTGGTAAGCTGGTTCAGGGTTTTCTTTATTTTTTCAACGTCTTCTTCTCCGATAGGCCCGGCAGCCTGGGAACCAAGTTTCAGATAATCCAGGAGCTTGTTTATCTCGCTCTCCATAACCTGCGCCTGCCCAGTAAGCCCGGATAATTCCAGGGGAACCTTGAGGACCCGGGAGAGAACTTTCAGGACTGCCGCGGATGCCTTGGGGTTTTCAATCTGGATAGTATAAAGCGGGATTTCGCCCAAAAGACAAAACCCCCTGAACCCTTCTCTTTTGGCTATTCCAAGGAAAAGCCCATTCATGCCGCTGATCTGGCCTTCGGCCAGAGCATGAAGATCTAATTTTTCGAGGCTGCCGCTTATCTCGGTTGCAGTAGAAGCAAACCACACGTGAGAGTCCTGGGTATGATCAATAGCCTGAGGCATGGAAGCAAAGCTGACTACCGTATCCACCTTGAAACTTTTGGCTACCTGAATGATCCGCCGGGAATAACTTTCAGCCCGGGATAGATCCGGCTGGGCATTGCTTAAAAACACGATCAGGTCATTTCCTTCATCTTTTCCGCCAGAAGCCTTGGCGGACCCGCCACGTTTTGTGGCGGGATTTTTCCAGTAATAAAATCTGCCCTGGGGAAGTTCCGGAGCGCTTAACAGGCCATTCTGGACCACGCTTCCGGCCAAATAAAAAAAATCTTCCGGGCCAACCGAAGCAAATTCCTGGGCTTTTAACTGCTCGACCAAAAAAGAGGCAGCCTTAAAAGCGACTTCGCCCATTCCCGGCCAGGCGACAATCAAATACGGTTTTTTTAAACGCGGCCTCTTTAAGATCTTAATACCTTCCATGGTCGCTGCTCCTTTTTACCAGAATAATATTATAAGAATTTATAAGTCGTTAAAAACCTCTCCAGAACCTGCGCGCCTTTATAAAGATGGCCGACCTTGGCGTATTCATTGCTGGTGTGAGCGCAGCCGGTGCAGCCAAACCCGGAAGCAATAGCCGGAATATTTTTATCCTGGAAGAAAGTAATTACGGTCGCTCCTTCGGAACCGGCAAGCAGCGGCTGAACCCTGCAGCTGCGCATGGCATTTTTTAAATAACTGACCAGGGGATGGCCGGCTGAGAGTGAATATGGCTGCTGGATACCCTGGATCTCTATTTTGAACTTCCGGGCGCTTTTCTTGAGAATATTCCGCAAAACAGCTAATATATCTCCGGGAGAGGTGCCCGGCAAAAACCTGAAATCCAATTCCAACTCGCACCAATCAGCTACCACGTTCACCTTATCCCCGCCCTTGAGCGTGCCGACATTAACTGTGGGCGGATTAAGGTATTTGTTTTTGCGGTATGGAAATCTATGGCCCTTTATCCGGCGGATAACCTCCAGCGCTATATCTATGGCGTTAATGCCCAGGTGAGGATATGCGCCGTGCGCGCGCTTGCCTTCAATTTTTACTTTGAGGTGGATAAGGCCTTTCTGGGTAATAATGATCTCAAAGTCTTCGGCATCTAAAACTAAGGCCGCATCCGGCCTTAAGATTTTTTTGTTTAAGAGCGGGAGCAGGCCCAACCCGGAACCGCTTTCCTCATCCGCGGTGGCGGCAAAGATAAGATTATAATCCAAACTTTTCCTGTCTTCCGCCAGGCTGTTCAGCGCTTCTACGGCACAGGCCAGGTTACCTTTACAATCTGTCGCGCCCAGGCCATAGATTTTATTGTTCCTTATTTTTGCCGCAAAAGGAGGCACGCTCCAGCCGTTCCCTGCAGGAACAGTATCCAGATGCGGAGTAATGAGCAGCGTATGCCGATTACCCGGCCTATCCAAATACGCTACAATATTAGGGCGGTTTTTCCGGAATTCATAAGTCCTCGTCCTCAGGCCCAGGCCTTCGAGGTAGCCGCGCAAAAAATCAGCTATTGGCGCTTCGTTTCCGGGAGGATTTTCAGAATTTATTTTAATAAGCTTCTGGGTAAGCTCGATCAGGCGAACTTTATTTATCATATTGACCCGCTTTAGGGTTATTATAGCAGAATTTTAACAAAAAGCCAGCGGACAGATAGAGCACTTAGGGGTTGACTTAAGGCAGTAGTTTTTAGCTAAGGCCACGATCAAAGCATGGTATTCATTGAATAACTGAACGTCTTTTTTTAAGTTCAGCGTGAATAAACTCTGGGCCTGGTCGTAAGTGGCCTCCTCTTTAATGAAGGCATGCCGGGAAAATACTCTCCGGGTATAGGCGTCAATCACAAAAACCGGCTTATGCAGAGCATAGAGCAATATGGAATCCGCGGTTTCCGGGCCCACTCCTTTTATTGCCAGGAGTTCGGCGCGTAAAGGCTCAACTTTTACTTGCGCGATTTTTTTCAGGTTTGCTCCGTAATTATGGATAAAAAAACCGAGGAACTCTTTCAGGCGCTGAGCCTTGATATTGTAGAAACCTGCGCTGCGGATAAGTTCAGCCAGCTTCTTATGCGGCAGATGGTATAGTTTGGCCGGCTCTAACGCCTTATGTTTTTTCAGGTTGGCTATCGCTTTTTCCACATTCGGCCAACTGGTATTTTGCGTCAGGATCGCTCCGACCATAACTTCAAAAGCAGTATCCGCCGGCCACCAGCGCTGCGGCCCGAAATGGGCATATAATTTACGATAGATTAAATCTAAGTTTGGACGGGCCCGGGTTATCACTCTTTAAGTTCCAGGGGATTGTAATTATAATAAGCGAAGATCGTATAAGTTGTCCCTGAGAGCGAGCCCGTAGATTTACCCTTCGGGGTAAACCAGCCGTGGCCTGTATCTACGGAATTCTGGGTAGCATAAGGAAGGCAGCTTTCACCCTGGCCGGATGGCGAAGGGCTGGAGATGATCATATTGCCTAAAGAAGCCAGATACTCGTCGGCTTTTAACTGATAGCTGCGGCTCCTGGCGGCATCGCCTTTTTTAAGATAAAACTCGGACATCATCCTGAAAGAAATAATCATTTGCGCGGTCCACTCCGAAGAAACTACTCCGCCGCGGGCAACATGGCTCTGGGGAGCAAAGTCAAAACCTTGGACTTTTACTTTACGGCCGTCAGGCCGGTCATAGAGAACATCCACTGCGCAGGTCTCTTCGGCAAATTCAATGATCCTGGCCGGGTTCATCCCTAAACTTTCCAATTCTTGCGGGCCTAAAGCGGCAATTGACCAGGCATAAGTATCAGTGGCAATAGTAGAATCACCCTTGCCGCGCTTAACCGGGATATCTATTTTATCATAGGTGTGTTTGACCAGCCAGGTAAGTATTTTATCCCGCGCCTCTACATACTTCTGTTTACCGGTAAGCTTATGCAGCATATTAAAAAAGGCATAGGCGTCCAGGTTATGCTCGGTAGCATACCACTCTACCTCCGGTCCTCCGCGCAAGCCGCCCTCAGGATCCTGTTTTTGTAAATTTATAATTCCCTGGGCAATATCTTCGGCTAACTTAAGATACCGGTTATCTTTAATCCGGTGGGTATACTGGCAGGCGGCAATACCTAACCAGAGATTCGGCCCGCTATGCAATATATATTCTGCGGGCTCGCCGTCATTAACATAGTAGGCATTGAAGAAAAGATTATTTTTCTTCTTGGCTTTATAGTTAAAAAAATCCAATATTTTATGGGCCCGTTCAAGATCGGAAAAATAGGTATAGGCCTGCGCCACCAGCGCCTGGTCATAGACAAAGGCCCAACCGCTGATATCGCTGTCGCCTTCAAAGCTCATGACCAGGCCGGTGCGCGGATTCTGGTGCTGCTGCACCCATTTATACATCTTATCCAGGTTGGCTTTTTCTAAAGTAGCCCTCTTTTCATTGATCTGCACGAGCTCCTGGGAGACCGCGCTCTCTTTTAACTGCACAGAAGCCAATTGTTCTTTAAGGCTGTCCTTTTCCTGCGTAAGCTGCTGGATAAGCCCGCTCAATTCTTTTATTTTCCTGGATTGTTCGCCGAGTTCAAGCGTAGCTTTACTCCCCAGCCTGTTCTTTTCTTCTTCCGCCGCCTGGATCCGCGACGACAAACCCTGGATCCGCGACGACAAACCCTGGATTTTTGTTTCCAGGCCCTCTCTTTCCTGGCTTATCTCTTTTATCTTCTGCCGGGCAACGTCAGCTTCCTGGATTACATTCACTAACCGCTGGACCAGAAGTTTATTCCCCTCGATCAATTTCATGTTAATAAAATTATTCAATGCCAGGATCAGCCCCAATAAGATAATTATCCCCAGGCCGACGGGAACAAGCAGCTTCTTACCTACGGCATAACGCATAAGTTTATTATTCTGGGCCGCGTCGATTTTTTCATAGGCCAGCCCGATATAACATCTATTCGTTCCATCGGGATCGTCCTTAACCCAGGCCGGAGCAGCCAGGGCAACAATGGGCTTCCTGATAATGGGCAGGTCTATTTCTAAAGATAATTTTACTTTGTGCTCTTTCAATAATTGCGCCGATTGGGGCGCAAGATTGTTAACGCTTAAACAAATCCCGCCCTTGCTCAGGTTATTGGTAAAACCCTGCAGCCATTCGGATACCAGGGTTTTCCCATCCAGGGCGACCAACCGGAATTGCACGGGAAACACCGTATCTAAACGCAGATACTGGCGTTTTTCTTGGCCTAAATATTCATTTTTTGGCATATTGTGATTGCCCCTTAAAACCTATGGCCTGAATTTGTAATAGGCGTTACACGCTCCTTCTCCGGAAACCATGCACGGCCCAAGAGGATTATCCGGCCGGCAGCTCTGCCCAAATAAACGGCAATCCGGAGGAGAAATAAGCCCTTTTAAGACCTCGGAACACCTGCAGCGCTTAATGGGCTCGGTTTTATTCTGCAAACCGGCAACGGAAAACATCCGGCCGGCATCAAAACCTGAAAATCTATTTTTCAATTCCAACCCGCTCCCGGGTATAATCCCCAGCCCGCGCCAATTGGCATCGCTCACCTGAAAAACCTGCCGGATTATTGCCTTGGCCCTGAGATTCCCCGCCGGAGCCACTATCCGCGTGTACTGGTTGGCGACATAAGCCCTGCCTGTCACTATCTGCTTGAGGATCATATAGATGCCTTCCAGGATATCTACCGGCTCGAAACCGGTAACGCAACAAGGTATTTTATACTTTTTGGGGATAAATGCATAATCTTTTGTTCCAATGACCGCCGAGACATGCCCCGGGCAAAGAAAACCGCTTACCTTTAGCCTTTTGTCCAGCAGCAGATATTGCATTGCCGCAGGGATTAATTTCAGAGAAGAAAGAAAAAAGAGATTCTTGAGATTTTCTTTTCTTGCCTCCAGGATGCTTAAGGCAATAGTCGGCGCGGTAGTTTCAAATCCTACCGCCAGGAAAACTACTTTTTTATCCGGATTGGCCCGCGCAACAGCTAAGGCTTCTAAGGGAGAATACGCGACGCGCACGTTGCCGAGCCTAGCTCTCTCTTTCTCCAGGGTGGAGCTGCTTCCGGGTACGCGTAACATATCGCCAAAAGTAATGATGAGCAGGTCATTATTTTTGGCTAACTTTATCGCGGCATCAATATAGCCTTGCGGGCTTACGCATACCGGGCAGCCCGGCCCGGAGATCAATCTTATATTTTCGGGCAGGAGCTTAGCCAGGCCGAAACGGCAGAAATTCTGCGTATGCGTGCCGCAGACTTCCATAATGTTTAGAGTATCGCCGGGGTTTAAGGTACTGATCTTAGCGGCGATTTTGTGAACCAGCCTGGCGTTACGGAACTCGTCAACGTATTTCATCAACAATCCTTAATGTTTCTCTGGCTTTTTGAGGGTCCACCTTTTGAATAGCAAAACCCGCATGGACCAGTATATAATCCCCCAACCTTATCCCCGGGAGCATCTGGATATTTACCTTACGCAGCAATCTTCCGGATTCAACCTGCGCGAAATTACCCTGGATCTTCATGACCTTCATCGGTATGCCTAAACACATAATCTAACTCCTCTGGCCGGCGATCATTGCCTGGCCCAAAGAAATGCCCGCGTCGTTACAAGGCAATTGCTGGTGCGTAAAAACCAGGAAGCCTTCTTTACATAATAAATCCAAACTGGTTTGAAGTAAAAGCCTATTTTGGAAAACTCCTCCGGATAAGGCAACCTGATTAATCTTGCTTTTCTTTCTCAACGCTAAACACGTTTTTACGATCATCTCCGCTACGCTGCGGTGGAAACGCCAGGCAATAGATTCCCGCGGCTTTCCGGATTTTAAATCCCGCATTATTTGCTTAAAACACCTTTGCGGGTCAAGAATATAGCCCTCCTTAGACTTAACCAGGTTAAATGCGTAACCTGCGGCCGGGAGTTGATTTTTTGCGGCTAATTTTTCCAGAGCCACAGCTAACTCTGCTTCAAATCTTGCTTCTCTCTTGCCCAGGATAAGACTGGCGCTGGCATCAAAAAGGCGGCCCATGCTGCTGGCCAAAGGAGAATTAATCCCGGCCTGGTAGATCTTTTTTAACCGCTGCTCTTTATCTACATTCTTATCAAAATCCAGCCAGGCAGCCAGTAATCTCCACGGCTCAGTTATTGCTTTTTCCCCTCCTACAAGCGGGATCTCTTTTAAATGCGCTAGGCGCGAAAATTTTTTATAGTCGCAGATTAAAAACTCCGCTCCCCAAATACGGTTATCCTCGCCCAAGCCTGTTCCGTCAAAAGCTACGCCAATAACTTTTGCTTCCCCTAAATCATTATCCGCCATGCAGGCGGCGATGTGAGCGTGATGATGCTGGATATACTCCAGCCGGTATTTATTGGCCAGGCGCAGAGCATACTTGCTGGATTGATACTCAGGGTGTAAATCGCAGGCAATAATCTCCGGCCGCATTTGCAGAAAGAGCCCCAGGTCGTTTTCAAAAACCAGCAGATCCCGCCAGGTGCCCAGATCCGCATGCACCGGGCTGATCCATGCGGTATTCCCCTTTGCAAAACAAATAGTATTCTTGGCCTGCGCGCCCAAAGCCAAAACCGGTTTTTTCAACCTGAAAGGTAATTTAAGTTTTCTACTTGCCATTGATAATTTCAATATGCAGGATACTATCTACTCTGAATGAACGCTCTTCTTTTTTTAGGCAACAGTAACCCACCAGATAGATCCGGCCATTCTCCTGCCGGATCTCTTTCGGAATGACCTCGCGCTCCGAAAGCTGGGCGCTGGAACCGGATAAATATTCTATCTTTACTTTTACCCCCAAGCTCAAAGCTTCCTGGATCCGGGCAAGCTTTTGCGCAATTAAATTTTGCAGGAAAAGCGGCTCGATACTAAAGAGCCCAAGAAATTTATGGAAATCTGCTATCCCCTTGGTTTTGAGCATAGCCAGTAATCTATAAAACACTCCCAAGGTAAGTTCAACATCGGAAAATGCGCGATGCTTCTGCTCTGCCTTTATTCCCAGCTTATCTGCCACAAACCAGAGGGCGTAACGCTCCAGCCCCGGGACAATCCGCCGGGCCATTTTAAGTATATCCACCACGTAGATATCTTTTAAGGCGGGAATCCCCAGAATCTTTAATTCGTTATTTAAAAAATCCAGGTCAAAACCTGCGTTATAAGAGCAAAGGCAGCTATTCTGAATAAAATCCACAAACTTAGGCATCACCATGGCGGCAGAAGGCGCGCCTGCAAGCATCTCCGGGCTGATCTTATTCACCGCAAATGCCGCCGCAGAAACCGGCTGGCCGGAGTTGATCAGAGTTTGAAACTCAGCTATCCTCTTTACACCCTTGAATCTTAAAGCGGCAAGCTCAATGATCCTGTCTCCCGAAGAGGGGTTAAGACCGGTAGTCTCGGTGTCAAAAATTACAAATTCTATCTCATCTATATTTTTATTCATAGTTATATAACAATTATCTTAATGCCTGTCTTGTTTTGTTCCTCCGCGCACCGCTCGGAATCAAGCCCTGCGTTAAACAACCTTTCTTCTCGCAATATATGCCGGGAGTAACCTTGCCGGATGATACGATAATTTTACTTTTTTCAGATTGGCTAAGCCGGAGTCATCCATGATATTGAGATATCTATAATTTTTCAGTTCCTCAGCAAAGGCGCGAAAGATAAATTGAGCCAAGCCTTTGATGGATAGATCCGTAATCTCATACAATATGCAGAAAGTGTCCGGATTTAAAACAAAACCGAAGGTAAAACCCTTGATCTCTTTATTTATTTTTACTGCCCAGCCCTGAAAACCTAAGCCGGAATAACCAGCCAAGGCTTCTTTTAAGGATATCCGGCTGTCAGCCAGCATGCCCTGATAAAGAGGATCGGCGTTTACTGGCCGCCGCTGGTGCGTCCAAAGGTCATAAAGCTGCAGGCATCCCTCTCGGTCCTTTAAGGCCAGCTTTTCAAATTCAAAATCATAATGCCCAACAAAATAATTGTAACTTGCGCGCTTGGATTTAAATTTATTGCCTTTTAGCTCCGCCAGATCCTGCCTTGCGCAAAGATAATCATAGGATTTAAATTTACACTCCAGGCCCAGGTCCCGGTAGAAGCTCAGATCCTGCTCTTCAATATTCTCGATATGGGAAAACTCCGGGTTCTTGTTCAGTTTGTCCAGGATGCGAAAAACTTCCGCTACCGCATCCGGGCTCTTTTCCCGGCCCAGCAGGGCAAGATAGGCGAATGCTCCGATCTTATCCTGAAAAATTACGCACAGGCTTTTTTCGATGACCAGCCAACTGATAGTAAATATTTTTCTCCAGATATAAATGTTCGGAAAGGCATAAACGGACAACTCGTGTCCGTTTAAATTCAAATAGCGGTCGAAAATCTGCTTGTCGCGGAGTAAAAGTTTATTTAGGCGCATCGGGAAGCCGCAATTCCACTACATCCAGCACGTCTTCATAGGCCTGGATGATCTGGGGGTTATCCCTTAGGATCTCCAGCTGTTCAGGAGAATTAAGATAAGCCGCCAAATATTCGGCATATTCTTTAAACTCCCGGGTATTTATCTTTTCACTGATATAAGGACAATTCAAATCCACGGTGAGAATGACCTTTCCCTGGCGCAGGTTGATCAAAAACGGATAAAGCTGGCACTCAAAAGGCCTCTTATTATAGATCCGGCATTTATTGGCCTGGCTCTCCAGAAAAGCGCAGATAAAACCTTCGCCGCGGGGATTAGCCACCGGCCGGATCTTTCTTTGCATATTAATGTAAGCCGGCGGGATATCCTGATCAATTAAATCCTGCACTTCCTCTTCCAGCAAGCAAGGCACCCAGGCTGAGTCCATCTCTTTAAACCTGCAACAGCCCTGGCACTTAAGACAGGCGTTTTCAGGAACAAATTGTTTGATCATTTAACGACACTCCCTAATTTCAGCGGCCTCTCCGGACTAATAATAACAACACCGGATTCATCGGAACCGGCCAAAACCATACCCTGGCTTTCCACTCCCCGCAAGAGCGCCGGCTCCAGGTTATC
>Ga0265297_10005347_pt1 | contig 19669 bp, 17 predicted proteins | sample Munlanlwell13791_FD_192502 | JGI IMG/M metagenome (GOLD analysis project Ga0265297, IMG submission 192502) | Leachate microbial communities from a municipal landfill in Southern Ontario, Canada - Leachate well 137-91 | ecosystem: Engineered > Solid waste > Landfill > Unclassified | place...
AGGGCGAAAAGATTGAATTTGAAGCCAAACTGCACGCCATTGCCGGCAAAGTCATTGATAAGCTGGAAATTAATAACCAGGCTCAGGCCGATAAAATTTTAGCGGACTTAAATCAGGCCAGCTACCAAATTTTAGAAGCCGAACGCAAATCAACCAAAAAAAATCCGCCGGCGCCGTTTACCACTTCTACCTTACAGCAGGAAGCTAACCGCCGGCTGGGCTTTTCCGCCAAACAGACGATGATGCTGGCTCAGCGGCTCTATGAAGGCATTGAACTCGGCGCTCAGGGTTCGGTCGGCTTAATCACTTACATGAGAACCGATTCGGTCAATTTAGCGCAAAAATTTCTGGGCGAAGCCAAGGATTACATCAGCGAAAATTTCGGCCCAGAATTCACCTCGGGACCGCGGACTTACGCGGCTAAATCCAAACTGGCACAGGAAGCCCACGAAGCCATCCGGCCGACGGCCGCCGCCAATGATCCGGCCGCGGTCAAAGATTATCTGGAACCGCGTCAATTCCGGCTCTATCAGCTCATCTGGCAGCGAGCCATCGCTTCCCAAATGACCGAAGCGGTCATGGACAATACCAGAATCGACATTGAAGCGGTTAAAACGCCTTACGTCTTTAGGACCACCGGTTCGGTGATAAAATTTCCCGGCTATTTGAAGGTTTACCCGGCCGCTACCTCGGAAAACATTTTGCCCGACCTGAAGGAAAAAGCGGCGGTTGAACTGATCACCCTCAATCCCAACCAGCATTTTACCCAGCCGCCGGCGCGCTATTCGGAAGCGTCTTTGGTTAAGGCGCTGGAAGATTACGGCATCGGCCGGCCTTCCACTTACGCGCCGACCATTTCCACCATCCAGGACCGCGGCTACGTGATCAAGGAAGAAAAGCGGCTCAAGCCCACGGAAATGGCGTTTTTGGTCAATGACTTGCTGGTCAAACATTTCCCCAAAGTCGTGGATTACGAATTTACCGCTCACATGGAAAACGATTTGGACGAAATCGCGACCGGTAAAATCAAATGGCAGCCGGTAATCAAGGAATTTTGGGAACCGTTCAAAAAGAATTTAGATATCAAGGATAAAGAATTAAACAAAAAAGATCTGACCGAACAAGAAACCAAAGAGGTTTGCGAAAAATGCGGCAAACCCATGATTATTAAAGTCGGCCGATACGGGAAATTCCTGGCCTGCACCGGCTACCCGGACTGCAAAAACACCAAGCCCATCGGCGAAGCCGGCGCGATTTTGGCCGGCCCCAAAGATACCGGCGAAAAATGCCCCGAGTGCGGCTCAGCGCTTTTGGAGCGCCGCGGGCGCTTCGGCCTTTTTACCGGCTGTTCCAATTATCCGAAATGCAAGTATATCAAAAAAAATCCGGGCCAGATCTTCGGCACCTGCCCTAAGTGCGGCATTGGCAAAATTGTCGGCAAAAAAAGCAAGCGCGGCTTTTTCTACGGCTGCGACAAATATCCGGATTGCGATTTCGCCCTTTGGGGCAAGCCGGTTTTAGCCGAAGGCGCGACCGAACCCAATAAGTGCCCGGACTGCGGGTCGATTTTGGTGCACGCCAAAGATGAGGAAATCAAATGCAGCAGCAAGGAATGCAAATATAAGAAGTAAAGAGGTAAAGAAATAAAGAGGTATAGACGTAAAAAATACAGCGTAGCCGGGAGCCTCTGCTCCCGGCCTTTTAGTTTCTGCGCCCGGTTTTTTAATCTTGACAAAAACCGTATTTTGTCTATAATGGTAACGTATTTGACAATCAGCAAAGGAATCAGCGATGAATAAAAATGAAGAAAAAGAAGAAATCCGAGAATGTCTGGATCTGTGGATAATAAGAGGATTTGTGAGCCAACTTGTCTGCGGCTTTGCCTTATGGCTTTATGCCAATGCCGCAAATCAAACTTTGGCATATCAAATCCTGGGAATTACCGGACTGCTGATGATGGGCGTAATGCCGGGACTGACCGCGCGCAATGCCTTTCTCAGGCGACAGACAGATGTCAACGGCCAAGGATGGGACTACTACCAGTGTTTGGCGGAGAAATCAACGATTTTCTTTATCGGCGGCTCAGTTGCCTCTATCGGGCTGGCGCTTCGTCAAAGCTTGGTACTTGGTGCCATACTGACTCTGACAGTGGCCGCCGTAATCGTGCTGATTATTTCAGCGGTAAAGGCGAATAATCGCCTGCGCCAAAAACGCTCCTTGCCGTCTGAATAAGCTGCGGCGAATTCAGATGTGACACTTTGGCTGCTGCTCGACCTTGAGTTGAATGGCGGCTGTTTTTTTTCGCATTTGTATTTGCCAAAACTATCCCTTCTACCTATAATAAAAGCAGTGAAACGCCACTCAATCGATTAACAGAAAGGGAAAGAAAAACATGAATAGATACTCGTTACTCATGATAATCGGCGTCTTCGTTACCGGGGCAACTCTTTGCCAAATCGGACAATTGACCACCCGTTACGGCTTAAGCCCGAATTGGCAGTCAGTTCTTTGCACGGGAGGAATATTTCTCCTTACGCCCTGTCTGACAATTGCGGCGATTATGCTGGAACGGCGGCGCCTGCGGCAAGAAAGCCGGTTAAGCGCCACACTCTCGCTTCCCGGGGCTATGATTTCGCTTTATTGCTCCGGAGAGCCCGGCTACTTTTCGGCCGAGCTGGTTACTATCATGGCATTAGCCGCCATCATCATTCTCGGCGCGCAGTATATGATCAATGACGACCCCGAAGCCGCGGACTGCGACTGATTTACTGGCGCCAAAAACGCTCCTTGCCGTCTGAATCGTCTGAATAAGCTGCGGCGAGTTCAGATGTGATACTTTGGCTACTACTGTAAGGCGGTGGCCGTTTTTTTTATCCCAAAATTCTGCTATAATAAATTAAATTAATAAATTTAACCTGCTCTTCTATGAAAAAAACTCTTGACTGCCTAGCCAAGGCCTTTATCGGCGAAAGTATGGCCAGAAACCGCTATACCATGTATTCCAAAATCGCCAAAAAAGAAGGCTTTGAACAAATCGCCGAAATTTTTCTTATCACCGCCGACAACGAGCGCGAGCATGCCGCTCAGATTTTCATAATGATTGATGAATTAAAAATCAACGCAAAAAAATTCGATGCTTTACACGTGGGAGCGGAGGTACCGACTACTTATAGTACGACCGCGGAAAATCTAAAAGCCGCCATCGCCGGGGAAAATTACGAACATGCGATTATGTATCCGGAATTTGCCGCCATCGCCAAAACAGAACGGCTGGCGGAAGTTTCCGACCGCCTCTTGGCCATTGCCAAAGCCGAAGAACATCACGAAGAACGCTATCTGAAATTACTCAGAGTTGTGGAAGACGGAACCGTATTTAAAAAAGAAATCGAAGTAGCCTGGGTCTGCCGCGAATGCGGCTATGTCCATTATGGCAAAGTGCCGCCAGCCAAATGTCCGTCCTGCGGTCATGAACGCGCCTACTACCAAGTCAAGTGCGAGGAATACTAATTCCCATCACCTCACCCTCTGTCTCCCTCTCCTTGCGAAGGAGAGGGAGGACTGATTAAAAAGGTTTGAACAAATGCAGGCGGGAGGGGCGTGGTAAACAAAAAATCCTTTGATAGATGATCAGAGGATTTTTTGTTTTGTTGACTAAATTTGAAATTACGCAATCAGCGCGCCTAAAGAAAATGAAACTACTGATAAAGCCAGATAAACCGGCAAAACCAGCGTCGCAGTTAAAACCAGATACGTGCGGCTAATGTCGAAATCAAAGTCTCCGGGCTGCGCCGCTTGAGGCGTGCAAGGCTGAGACGGACCGCAGGGTTGATCGGGTGTTTGTTTTAAGGGTTCCATATTTTTGTTTTTCTTCCCGATTAAATTCGGGGATTTTTTTGGTTTACTCACGTCTGAAGTGAGCTGATTCGCTTTTAGGTTTTTAAGGAGCAAAAAAACACGGCAAAAACCGAGCTTGAAAAAATCGAAAAATGGCTTATCCGTGCTCTTTTTGGTTTTTGTTTTTGTCGCCCGCGTGTAGTCTGGGGGCGAAAATGATGAAAATAAAAAGGATAGACAGTTTGTCTACCTCATAAATACAGTATAGCACATCTAAATTGTTTTGTCAATTTAGATTAGTGAAGTAGTATAGTAGAAAAGTAGTAAGAGTAGTAAATTCACCACAGCCATAATTTATGCTACTACTCAACTACTATACTACTTTACTACCTGACTAATCAAAATGCGGCCGGAAGATGGCTAAACCCTGTAACAATGTTGATGCTAGGGTGCCCTTCCAAGCCGCAAAATAATCATAACAGATAAAAAAAGCAGTGGCAAGAGTCTATTTCGTCGGTGCAATTTCAGAATCTCGCCTACAAGCTACTTTCCTACTCTCCTACTTTCCTAAAAAGAAAACGCCTCGAGTTTCCACGAGGCATTTTCCGTTACTAGGATTTGTTCCCAGCATCAACAGGGGTATATTAACACACCTTTCTATTTTTGTCAAGAGGCGGTATAATATTTATAGTTAATAATTACTTTTTCGCACATATGAAAACCCGGAAAAAAACAAAATACGCTACTCAAGTCAGAATTTTATCGGCCAAAACTGTCTATATCGCCGTAGCCGCCACCATCGCTGTCGCCGTAGGCATTATTGGCTATGTTTCTTTTCAATATATTTCTGTCATCCTGCCACCCGGCACCACGAAAGTGCCACTGCTTGGTTACTGGGACTTAAATGAAAATGCCGGTTCCAAGATAAAAAATGCGGCCAATAACCAGCTGGGAACCGTTTATGATCGCAGTAATGCCAGCAATGCGCTTTGGTTTGCCGGCGGCGTAAAAGGCAGCGCCTTAAAATTCAACGACTTCCGCAGCTATGCTGAGCTAGCCAGTAACTTTTCCGATGTAACTAACGGTCAAGTTACAGTTTCCTATTGGATCTATTTAACCAATGAGCCGGCGCAAATGACCGGCATTTTATATCCCACTTTGATAGATAAATATTCCGTTAAAAGCGATGGCCTAACCCGCGATAAAACGGTATTTTGGCAGCATTTTTCCAATAATTCGGCCTATCCGGATAAAGCGAACAAATTAATTGTCAAATGGGTAGACACTTTAAACGTCCATCACGATGGCTTAAACGATCCCTTAAGCAATGTCAGCCTGACTATTTTTGACGCCGCCCATAATAACCTAAACAAATGGCACCACATTGCCTGGGTCTTTGATGGCTTATACACCAAGCTTTACGTCAACGGCAGCCTTGAAAGCAGCATCAATATCGCCGGCAAATTCATCATGGCCGCGCCCGGCAAGCTTACGGCTTCCTCCTTTACCTACCCGTTTAATGGCGGCATAATCGACGAGATCAAAGTTTACGGCCTCGGCCTGACAGAGGCACAAATCCAAACCATCTACGCCGGCCGAGATTGCGGCGCGCTTGACCCTTTCTCAAGCGAGTGTCTGAATGCATGCAATAAAAGCAACGACGCCAATAAAACGGAAAAATTACAATGCATAAAAAATGCCTGCAAAAATAAATTCGGCATCAATTCGCGGCTGGCGGATTTTTGCGGCGATGAAAAGCGGGTAAACTTCAACCCTTTTGATGCGATGTATAAAATCAACCTTTATTGCAACAATACGCCGGAAGCCGCCGACTGTCTGACGGCGGCCAGCACGCTGTGGGCGGAAAAGTATAATTACGTGACGAAATACTGCGAAAAAAAATTCGGGCCAATGGCCGGCATTTTGCCCGATCAGGCTGCCGGCGCCATTTCAGCCTTTAACTGCCAATTGGCGGCTAAAAAAATGTACCATCCGGCCAATGTTTATGACCATTGCGGCGCTTACATCCTTAATCCTGTGGCCGCTAATGTTTCCGCTTGCGCCCGGTACCTGTTTGAAACATCGGAAAATATGTCAGAAACCCAGTATCAAAACTTGGTTTTGAATTTATTCTGGCCCGAATACATGCAAAGCCAGCCGGTATTAAATTTGGCCGCTGCCGGCGCTAAGGCCATATCCACCACCGACCCAAGCAGTCTAAGCGGCTATGATAATGCCGCTGACATCGGTCATTGTGTGGAATCAAACGCCGCGATGATGTGCGAATATGTCGCCAGCGACGTGCCCCGATCCGATTGCGGCGCCAGAACGAGCTATTATAAAAAAATATTCTGCCCGGGGGTCGCCGGCTGCTGCGACAGTTATACCAGCGGGGGGACGGGTATCAACACCTCATATATCATGAGTAACCCAAAACTCGGCCCGGACGCCCCGGAAGGCGCGGATCTGGTACATTTGCTTTCCTGCTGCCTGGCCAATAAAGCCTGTGAGGGCGGCTCAACCCAAGCCCAAGAACAAATCGCAGCCTGCAAATGTTCCAAGACTTCCTGTATTTCCACCACCGGCAAGCCTGGCGCCAAGACTGAAGCTGAGGAAGACGCGCAGATGAAACAGACGTTCAAAGCAATTGAAGGATTCCATGGCTCAACGCAAGGCGGACAATGTTCAACCCTTGAAAACAACGCCGTTTGTTGGGGACACGATCGTACCGGCGATCCCAGTTTGCCAACCAATGCCATTGTCCCGATAAACTCGAGTGCGACTTGCGACACCCTAAGCGGCACGTATGTTTTAGCGCCGAGAACCTGCGAAGAATATCTTAATTCCGATTTTAGCTGGGCAAAAAACGCGGCTAAGAACAAATTCAAATGCACTTCCGGCAATACCGGTTTAACCTTTGACGACTTGCCGACAGCTATGAAAAAAGCCATGGTCTGGCTGGTGTATAATGCCGGGCCATCTAATTTTGAATGCGGCATCGCCGGCACCTGTTCCAACCCTCAGTATAATAAATTAAAAGATATTATTGATGCCGTTTGTTCCTGCCAATATGGCAACAGCAGCTCCGCCGCGGCTTCAGCCGCCAGAGCCTACCGCAATAACAATGCTTTCGTAGGCATATTTACGCAGGCTAATCAGTGCGAATAACAATAAACCAATAGATAGTAAAGGGCTCCCGAAACAGTATAACTGTCCGGGAGCCCGTTTATTCAAATGTACTAGAGGAGGTTAATCCTCTGGTTCACAATCACGGCATAGCTGGATAATTCTTCCAGCATGCTCTCCAGCGTCACCGCCGGCGAGTTCGCGTTCATGATCGTAAACCCTTCTGCCTCGCGCGCCCAAACGCTTTCGCCGTCCCTGGTAATGGCACAGACTTCCGATGAAGTCCATACCAGCCGATTTGGCAGCGCCAATTCCACCGCGAAGTCAGTGCGCATCCGATACTGGAACACCAGTTTTAGGATGCCATTGCCATCGCGGTAGGCATACCAATAAGCCTGCTTTTGGGGACACTTAACGTCGTCTGTGACGACGGTTGTCTCACCCCAGCCGAGCTCCTGGGCCTTAGGGTACCACGAGGCGTGCGGTCCGCGATAGCTTACCGCGAAGCCTTGGTGCATTTCCTGGACAAAGTCCGGAAGTGACTGCGGTGCAAACAAACCCATTACTGATACTACCATTACCGAAAACATATCATATCCTTTCCCAGACCAGCTTCTGCCGGTCTTTTCGTTAGCCGCTAACTCATCATAACCCCGCAAAACAGCCTGGTTTTATGGGGATATTTCAAAGGAACTACTTACCGCATAGTATACCATATTTTGTAATTATTGTCAAATACAAAATCACCTCCCTAAATAAGAGAGGTGATTTATATAATAAATGCCTAAGTCTAATCATGCACAGTAACCGGCGTGGTCGTCGCTGACATACCATAAACCAGATAACCTCCATACCATTGCGAAGCGCTCAAAGATGCCGCAGAGGCAGAATCACCATTAACATTCAAATCCGACCAAACAAAGTTGCCGCCACTAAAAGTATGATAGGCTGTTGCCGCCTGACTTGCCGAAAAAGCTGTCAATTCTCCAAGCAAACTTGTGCTTACCAAATCGGTTGCCGCAGCTGTCTGGCCGGCGACAGAGGCAATAAAATCAATAACAGCAGTCGCACCCTGAGCAATGGGCAGATAATATTTTCCGGCATTTACTGCATCTACTTTGAATTCCCAAACTGAATTTAAACCCATTGGCCGGCCAAAAGATCTGGCTAAAACTGTTCCCGACGCAATACCGCCGCAACCGCTGCAAGAATTAAGCTGAATCGAACCGTTAAAAACATTTAGGTTAGAAGAGGTTGAGACGGAATAAGTCAGACCATAAAGGCCAATCGCGCCGCCCACGGCCGTAATCCTGACGCGATGCAAAGTCGCACTGCCAGACAAAGGATTGGCCGGAGTTTCTATCACTACCGCAGGCACGGATTTATGGATAATAACCGCACTGCCCATGCCTGAAACATATTCAACCGCGGCCTTGGCATTTGACTGATTGCCATAGGCATCGATATTCGCGACATCTTGGGAACTAATACCGACTTTAATGTCGGCATTAGCCGTACCAGGCTGATTGGTGCCAATTAACGCTACATCCACAGCTAATCTCAGCTTCTTGCCGACTGCACCTTCCGGAATAGTCAAATCACCGCGTTCCAAGTAAATAGTCCTGGTGGCCGCGTCCAGCGAATAGCCGGCCGGGTTGCCGATAATATCAATATCACCATGATCACTAATTGTGTATAGGTGCAGTTTGGCAATTTGAGTATAATCACCAGCAGCTGTACCGGCTATGCCGCCGTCAGCAACTCTCACAACTAATTTAGTCACGTCAACTGCTTCATTAATGGCTTTCAGTCTAATGTCAGATACTACCACGCCACCCGTCCCGGCCACGACTAAACTGGAAGCCGCGCTGCTGGAGTCTAAATTTATTATCAGCGTCCCGCTATTTTTGATGATTAACGTAGCACCGTCATTAGCCGTAACTGAGACGGCAGCGGAATTGCCCGTGGTCGCGCCATAAGCGGTGACTCCGGCGGCAGAAGTAAGGCCGAAACTGATAATGTCACCTTCCTGAGAATCACTGCCGATACTGCCATAAAGATTAATGGTTTTGGCCGCGCCTTTGGGAATTATCAGCGGATTAGATAAAGCAAAAGTTGACGTACTGACACCCGCGACCGGAGCTGAGTTTATCGGATGTAATATTGTCGTGCCATCTTTTAAAGTCAGATCATTAATTTTTCCATTCGTCGCCGCGCGGATAGCCAGACGAGTCACCTTGATATCTTCACCTGAATTTTTCGCGTCCAGTGTCCATGAACCAAGCAGGATATCAGTTGAACCTTTAATGACAGGTGTATTATCGGCTGGGATTGCGTTTCTAGAAACGGCCAAGCTGGCGCCTTTAATCGTTTGCAACGGTCCCCTAACGAGCGTAATCGGCTTGGGCGCGACCAGTCCGCCGGAGACCTGGGAAATGGCGCGAATCGCGGTGGCTGGCGTATCAATTATCATGCGGAAACTGTCGCCCGCCTGCCAGCCGGAAACATCAGCCTTTAAGGTTAAAATATTGCTGCCAATCGGCAAAGTAAATTTATCGGTAAAATTCAGTTTCCCGTCAGCTGATAAATCCGTGGGACCGGCTAAAATCGTGCCATTAGCGGCCACTAATTGAAAAGACGTTAGGCCGCTGGCAATACTGGTTGAGGTAGCGGTTTTGGCTATGATGCCAAAAGTCACAGTTTCAACGCTTATCGGCTGGCCTTTGACTACAAAAGTGAAGGCCGCCATGGATTGATTATTGGCGTTAACAATGGTTCCGGCCGGTACGGTCGCGGAGTATGTCACCCCTAAAGTCGTATACGCTTCCCGCGTGCAGGTGCTGCCCGCGCACATAAAATTATTATTGGCTTCATTGGTTTCCACTACGGCATTGCCCGGATCAACTTTAAAGATGATTTTTTGGTTGGCGCCGTACTGAGCCAGCTGTTCCGGCGACAATGGCACGGCCCAGCCAGCTGGCTTATCACCGACCATACCGCCGGTCATGGTGGTGCAGGCGCCATTGGCCAGTTTGGAAATGGTATCTCCGCCCATACTGGTCGCCGCCTGCAAATCCTGCAAACCGGAATCATTATAGGTCAGCCACTGAAAAGTGAAGGCCGAACCGGCCGGGCTGTTATAATAATCGTTTAAACTGATACCGTTGTTGCAAAATTTAAACGTAAACTTCGGGTTGCCTGAGGCCGCATCAAGACCGACAAAAATTGCGTTTTTTAAAATTAAGTCCGGATTAGTGGTCAGGCTGGGAGCGACCGCCGGAAAGCCGCTGCCGGAAAATATGCCAATACCGACCGCGATCGCGGTTGTGACCGCGGCAATCGCCACGGCGGCATAAATGGCCGTGGAGGTTTGAATTTTTATCGCGGTTTTTGCTTGATTTGCCATACTAAATTAAATAATGATAATTTTTATAAATATATGAATTATTTATTTTTTAACCTGACAAAAAACGGTTTAAAATAAGGCCAGCCGGCCCAAAGTTTCAAACTCCGTCGCGATCAAACCGGCCAGTACGGAAAAAGTGGTTAAAAACACAATGCCAGCCACAATCAAAATAGTCTGCACGATTAATACCGAAACCGATACCGCAGTTTTTGTGGCTACGCCTACCGGCATTTTTTCATTGTTTTGCGCCATATTTTTTAAGTTACATTATTTTCCTGCCACTCCTGCATCACGGCCTGCACTTCAGCCACGCCAACCTGCGGCCAATATTCCTGATCTTTATTGTCCACATTTTCAATGCTGACTTTGGACGCCGCCTCGTCCATCAAGTCAATGGCTTTATCGGGAAAAGACTTGTTCTGAATATGCTGTTCCGCCAGGTGTACGGCCGTAATAATCGCTTCATCGGTTATTTTCACCCGATGATATATTTCATATTTGCGCCGGATTCCCTTTAGAATTTCTATGGTTTCTTCCTTGGTCGGCTCATCCACTAAGATCGGGTGCAAACGCCGGTCTAAAGTCACGTCTTTGGCGATAAACTCGCGGTATTCTTCGGCCGTGGTGGCGCCGATGACCTGCAAATCACCGCGCGCGAGCGCCGGCTTTAAAATATCATCGGCATCAATTGACCCCTCGGCACCCCCGGCTTCCGCCAAAGTATGGATTTCATCAATGAACAAAATAATGCTGCGCTCCGCGGCCACGATTTCGTCGGCAATGGCTTTTAACCGCTTTTCAAATTCGCCCCGGTACTTCGTACCTGCGATCAAGCCGGTCAAATCCAAAGCTAAAACCCTTTTATTCAATAAAATCGCCGGCACTTTCTTGGCCACGATCGCCTGCGCCAGGCTTTCCGCAATGGCGGTTTTGCCCACGCCGGCTTTGCCAATAAGCACCGGGTTGTTTTTGGTGCGGCGGCAAAGCGTTTGAATCACCCGCTCAATTTCTTCTTGCCGGCCGATCACGGGATCCAGTTTGCCGTCGGCCGCCTGCTTGGTTAAGTCAACCGCGAACTGGTCAAGGGTCGGGGTGCGGCTGGAAACGCCCGGCAGACTGAATTTTAGCGAGTCGCGTTTTTGCCAAAGATAAAAAAAAGCGGCCATGATAATGCCCGCAATAAAAATAAACCAGCCCGGATTAATCCCAAAAATTGTCGGCAATTGAAGCATATGTTATGCCCAAGGCTTAAACGCCAGATTGATATTAATTATAACAGAATAATTAAAAAGTTGCAAAAATGCCTTTACTTGATTGAGCCGATATTTGATGTAAAATTCATTGGTTCTGATTTTGGCAAAATAAATAAGATAGACCCAAGCTGTCTACCTCATAAATACAGTATAGCATAACTTTTGTCTCTTGTCAACAAAATTTTTGTATTTTATCACTTTTTTATTTATAATGAGACTACTATGCCTTCCATTGAAGATCTGCTAAAAATTCTCAAAAATGAAAACGGCCGGCAAAATTCAAAAATTGCGATTTTGTCCAATTTTCGTCGGCATAAAAGCGAATATGATTACGATCTGATCCGCCTAGCTTACGATTACGCGGAAACCGCGCATCGCGGCCAAAACAGAAAATCGGGCGAACCTTATATCATCCATCCGCTTGAAACCGCCATCTATCTGGCTAAAATGGGTATGGATCAGTCTTCCATTCTGGCGGCCTTATTGCATGACATACCTGAAGATACTAACGTCAGCCTGGTTGATATTGAAAAAAACTTCGGCCCGGAAGTGGCAAAACTGGTGGCCGGCATCACTAAACTGGGCATCATCAAATACCGCGGCCTGGAGCGCTATGCGGAAAATCTGCGCAAGATGCTTGTTTCCATGGCTCAAGACATCAGGATCATTTTAATCAAAATGGCCGATCGGGTGCACAATTTAAAGACTTTAGGCGCCCTGCCGCCGGATAAGCAAAAACGCATTGCCCAGGAAAGCATTGAAATTTATGCCCCCATTGCCAACCGCTTAGGCATGGGCCAAGTCAAAGGCGAACTGGAAGATCTGGCTTTTCCTTTCCTCTATCCAGACAAATACCTCTGGATGAAAGAGCATATCTTGCCGAAAGTGCAGACGGAAATGGCCTACATTGAAAATGTGATCAAAATTATCCGAAAAGAATTAGCCGAACAAAAAATCAAATTTGTTTCCTTGCACGGCCGGGCCAAGAGGCTATACAGCCTTTTTCTGAAACTGCAGCGGCCGCAATACGACAATGACGTCACAAAAATTTATGATTTGGTCGCTTGCCGCATTATTGTGCCGACCGTGGAAGAATGCTATCAGACTTTGGGCGTCATTCATCGCCTTTGGAAACCCCTGCCCGGCCGGATTAAAGACTATATTGCCCAGCCCAAACCCAACGGCTATCAGTCTTTACATACCACGGTTTTTTGCCAAGACGGCAAAATCGTGGAATTTCAAATTCGGACGAAGGCGATGCACGAACAGGCGGAATTCGGTATTGCCGCGCATTGGCATTACAAGGAAGCGGGTAAAAAACCAAAAAAACTCGGTAATCCGGGCGCGGTTTTACCCAAAAAGATGGCTTGGATTGAAGATTTGGTCAAATGGCAAAAAGAAATTCAGGATAACGAACAATACCTTAATTCCCTAACCCTGGACTTTTTCCATAACCGGATTTTTTGTTTTACTCCCCGCGGCGATGTGATTGACCTGCCCGAAGAAGCCACGCCCGTGGATTTTGCCTACCATGTCCACTCCTGGATCGGCGACCACTGCGTCGGCGCCCGGGTCAACGGCGCCATGGCCAGTTGCGACACGACATTAAAAAACGGCGATGTGGTGGAAATTATCACCGAAAAAAACCGCAAAGGCCCAAACCGCGACTGGCTGAAATTCGTCAAAACCAACGCCGCCAAGGACAAAATTAGAACCGCGGCGCCAAAATAATCCGGTAAAAAAAGAACGTAAAAAACCGGCTGCTTGAAGCAGCCGGTTTTTTTTATTATTAATATTTTTTGGCAAAATATATAGATTTCGGTCAAAAAAAATTCATTTTTAATTAATTGGCTGAAGCAGGTGTGGCTGACTGAAGAAAAACTTGGATAAAATTACCAGTGCCGTAATTATAATTGATAATCAATGATCCGAGAGCTTGGCCGTTTAAATCATTTGCTATGACTGAATTTTTGCCAATTGTATTCGCTTCGAGCTGAATCATAAATCCAACCAACTCGCCGGAAAAAGAAGGTACGCCGACAATTTTAACTCCAATGTCGGCAAACAAGTCCAATTTCTTCTGTTGATTTGGCGCTACCGAAATCGGCTGATTAAAATTCAAATTTAAGATGCCACTATTTCCCATGTGAATGTATTCTGGTTCACTGAGCGAAGAGATTACTTGACCTGAATTAAGTAATCTAAAATTGCCAATATTATGACCGGGGGCAATACTGTTTAACCACAGACTCAATTTGTTTGATGCCAAAAATAACTTTAAGCCTTTCACGACAATATTACTATTACTGCCGGTGGTATCCAAAATAACATGTGCGACTGGTACATTTGCCATTCCCTCAAATACGCTTTTGGCCGACTGAGATAAGGCGTCAAGGCTTACTTTCAAGCTCGTAAAAGACAACGGCATAGCATCGCCCGCCACCACGGACGTAGGAGAAACCGCGACTCGCGATTTCGATATTAAACCCGTAGCAATCACGTCCGTTGACGGGTTTAATACGCTGATTGAGACCGCATCACCGGCTGCCAATTTAACATTCGGCGAAACATCAGCCATGACAATAACTCGATTACTGCCTAGTCTAAAACTGCTGCTACCAGTAAAAGTGACTGAATTATTATTGGTATCAAAGATGCCAGAACCAAATAAAACGCCATTATTTTGATTCACAAGCCTAAAATTATTAAAAACCGCATTGACGGGTAACGTATTATTACTGTTAAAATTTATTTTAATTTTTATTTGCGAAATAATCGCGGGTTGTCCAGTTACGGTAAAAACAAAACTGGCGATTTTGGCGTTATTTGTCAAAGGAATTACGGCCGCCGGTAAAGTATTATATTTTGCAACAGTCAAAGATGGAACCGGGTTGGCAACTGTCGCCGGCAAGCCGCCGGAAATCATGCTCGAGCCAACCGCTACGGCCGCGCCGACTGCTGCGACCGCCAAGGCCATATAAACGGCGGCAGAAACTTTAGTTTGAGTTTTAACCATATTTTATAGTAATTGTTTAAATATGATAATTATTTTAATTATTCATCTTTACAATTTTAGCAATAATCCCCCGCAATTCTTCAGGCGAGTAATATTCAATAATAATACTGCCCGACTCACCGCTTTTTTTAATAGTAACTTTCGTGCCTAGCGCCGCCTGCAATTTCTCTTCCAGTGCCTCCAGATTCGGATCTTTGGCTTTGCGCACGTGCGCCCGTACGGTAATTTTTTTGGCCTGGCCCTCAACCGCGCGCACCGTTAAGTCCTGTTTGATCACCTGATCAAAAAATTTCATCCTTTCAGACACCGGCAAACCGGCGATCACGCGCGCGGCACTAAAGCTGATTTTCCCGGCCAAAAGCGCCTTTTGAATATCGGTCGGCAGAGACAGCAGACGCAAAGTATTGGTAATCGCCGAGCGGCTTTTGCCTACGCGCTTGGCTACGTCATCCTGGGTTAAACTGAATTCGTCGATTAAGCGCTGATACGCCACGGCTTCTTCAATCGGATTCAAATTCCGACGCTGGACATTTTCCACCAGCGCCAGTTCCAATTTTTGCTGCTCCTGCAAATCCCGGATCACGGCCGGCACGGTTTTTAAATCCAGCAGCCGCGCGGCGCGCAGCCGGCGTTCGCCGGCAATCACCTGATAGCCGTTATCCGCCGGCGCTAAAATCAGCGGCAATAAAATACCGTGCTCTTTGATGGAATTGGTCAAATCTTCCAGACCTTCATGGTCAAAATCGCCCCGCGGCTGGAGCGGATTAGCCTTAATTTTGCCGACGGAAACTTGAATAATGCGCTCTTCTCCGGGCAGAACTTCGGAATCGCTCGCTAGCAAAGTTTTATCAATTTTTTGCGGAATCAGGGAACTTAAGCCTTTTCCCAAACCATGAGTTTTTGGCATAAAAAAATAAATTACAAATCAAAATTTCAAATTCCAAACAAATCAAGAACACAAAATTCAAAACATTTTGAATTTGTAATTTTGATTTGTTTGGAATTTGTAATTTTGGATTTAGTGCTTAGGAATAACTGGTTCATAATCTAAACAATAAAACTTTCCTGGTCAATCAACTCCCGCGCCAGCGCTTCATAGGCCTTGCCGCCCACGGAGCGCGGATCATAAGACAAAATTGACTGGCCGAAACTCGGCGCTTCGGTCAGCCGCACGTTTCTGGGAATAATGGACTGAAAAAGCCGGTGAGGAAAATGCTGCTGCAATTCGTTTAAAATCTGGCCGGAAAGCTTATTGCGCTTATCAAACATGGTGACGATCGCACCGCTGATTTTTAGCTGCGGCTTGATGTTTTCCCTGACTAAGTTGATTGTGTTCAAAAGCTGGCCCAACCCTTCCAAAGCCAAATACTCGGCCTGAACCGGAATCAGCACTTCTTCCGCGGCCACCAAGCCGTTAATGGTCAGCAGATCCAAAGACGGCGGACAATCAATAAGGATATAATCATAATCATGCTTTATCTCAAGCATTTTTTCGTGCAGCAAAAATTCGCGTTTTTCCAAATTGACCAGTTCCACGCGCGCCCCCGCCAAGTCCGGCGTCGCGGGCGCGACTTTGTAGCCGGCATGGCTTGTGCCTTTGATAATTTCGCGCAAAGAGACCGGCTCAACCAAAGAATGGTAAACGCCCTTTTCCAGATTCGCCACGTCAATGCCCAGGCCGGAAGTGGCATTGGCTTGGGGGTCAATATCCACAAGCAGCACAAATTTGCCCAGCCAAGCCAAGTAAGCGCCCAAATTGATGGCCGTCGTGGTTTTGCCCACGCCGCCCTTTTGATTCACAATCGCGATGATCCGTGACATACCCCGTTAGTTCTTAGATTATTCAGGCAACTCAAAACTAATTAAAGCATAATTCCCCCGCCGTTTAATTTTTTATCGGGGCATAGCTTTATTATATTAAAAAAATCCCTTTTTGACAAACAAAAACCCCGCCTAAGGTGGAGTTTATTATTTTAATCTAGATAATTTTTTGGTAGCGAGGGTGGGAGTCGAACCCACGACCTAAGGGTTATGATTCCTTCGCTCTAACCAACTGAGCTACCTCGCCGCGTCTTCGAACATATTTAAAATGGTAATACTCTGGTTGCGGGGGCGGGATTTGCACCCGCGACCTCTAGGTTATGGGCCTAGCGAGCTGCTACTGCTCTACCCCGCGTCGGTAATTAACTAAATATAGCAAAAAAAAATGAAGAAGTCAATCTGCCGAAGGAGAGACTCGAACTCTCACAGGGGGTTGCCCTACACGATTTTGAGTCGTGCGCGTCTACCAGTTCCGCCACTTCGGCTAGTGTATATAGACAAATTGTTATCACGTACATCTGCCTGCAGCTAGGCAGGTCAGCCAGCTTGCCCCGCATACCTGAATAAAGCGAGGAGTTATGCGGGGTTCCGCCACTTCGGCAATAAAAAATCAACTACGAAGTAAAGTATAAATATAAAATTGAAATTTGTCAACAATTTTGTTAAAATATTCTTATGTTTTCCACTATCCACGGCACCGTCGGCGCCATCATCGGCAAGACTACCGGCAATGTCTTTTTGGGCTTTGCGGGCGGGATTTTGGCTCATTATATTTTTGACGCCATTCCGCACGGTGATGAAAAATTAATCGCCATTTCTGGCCAGCCGACGCCGCGAGAAATAAAGAAAATCGGCCTTATCGCCGTTCTGGACGCGATTATGATGCTGATTATTTTAGGCCTTTTAGCTTATCTGGGAAAAATTCCTGCCGACTGGGTAATCGCGTTTAGCGTCCTGGGCGGCCTGCTGCCGGATATTGATAACGCTTTTTATTTGCTTTTGCGTCAACCGAAGATTCTCAAGTCCCATTTTGATTTGCATTTTAAAATGCACTCTTTACTGCAAAAATATGAATTAACTTTAGTTCAGGGCGTAATTTTGCAGCTGTTAATTGAAGCGGGTCTGATCGGCATTATTTTTTCGCTTTAAAAAATTTTACTTACCAAAAACGGGCGTAATAGCCCGGCTTTTATATATTACCGATTGATCTTCGGCTTCATTTTTAATTTACGGATTGCCAAAGATAACTAAAAATATTTTTAAAAGCTTGAGCAATTTTGGCATTTTTAATAATCAGGCCAGCCGGCGTTTTTTTATCAAAAGAGACTAAGGCAACTTTATTATCGTAAATATTGATTTCAATGCCCAAATCCTCAAACATTTTAATAAACCTCATCTCCCGTAACATTTGTTTAGCTTCTTTAAGATCGCTGCGGCCGGCCGCGCTTTCCGGTATTAAATTTTTTACTTTCACCTCGTGTTTGACGCGAGCCGGGAAATATTCGCCGCGAAAAAAAGTGCGCATATTTTCATAGGCGCTTTTATAATCGGTTAAAGCGTAAATCATTTTATCCTGATTATTCCGCCAGGTATCGGCATAAAGAGTTTTTACCCCCTCTAGGCCCTCAAAATATTTTATTTCCGAAAGCAGCGGATTGCCGGCGGTTTTTGCCTGTGCCTCGCTCCATTTGATTAAATTATCGGCCGCCGCAGCCGCCGCGGCTTTTTTTCGCTTCGCCCAATCTTTGATCTCTTCAGCTGACAGCGGCTGAAACAAAACCCGGCCTTCCGCTTCTAGCTTGGAAACCAGGCCCTTATGCATTAACTTATCCAGAATCGGATACAGCGAGGTGCGGTTAATCAGGGTTTGTTTGGCTAAAGTGCCGACGGCTGACTGGCCCAGCTGATACAAGCCGGACATAACCTTTTTTTCATTGGCATTAAGATATTCATGATTATCCATATACCTTAGCCTAGCATAGTTGTCATGATGTGTCAACACTTTGACAAATCATCCCCTGCTTGCTAACATGGCTAGTCAAGCTGCGAGTGCGGCTTGATAGTATGGTTCTTTACAATTGGAGGAAGTTAAGATGTATGAGATATTGGGCTTTATGGCCGGCTGCCTCTCTCTGGCCGGCTTACAGTGCGGCGAAAACATCTTCAGCTATTGGTAAAAAGCCAGGATAAGGAGATCAATGATTGTCTCGGCTATTCCGCCGCTGATCCTTAGTCCTATTGGCTGGCTGTTAACTGACCGGATCCAATTTTCAGGCGTGTTTTTGTATATTGCTTTCTGGCTGCAAAGCTTGTTAGCAACCTGCATGTTCTATCCTCGCAGAAGAAAAGGCGGAAACAAAGAAAGGGATTAAATATGAAGAATAATCGGCACATCGCGGCGCTCTGCGTAATGAACTCCCTCCTGTTGGGCAGATTTGTGTTCACGGCTATCAATCAGGGTGCCAAACCCGATTTACCAGCTCCATTGTTGCTGGCACTCTCATTACTCACCACATTCATCTATGTGGGTCTCTATGGTTTTGCTCTATTTATGCTTATTACAATACCATGGGAGAAGCAAGAATAGCTGCAGCAACAGAACCAAAGAAAGGGATTGAACATGAAAAACAACGAATACATCGCGGTAATCTGCGGATTGAATTCCATCATTATGGGCGAACTTATGTTTTTTGCCATAATCTGGAATCCCATGCTTGATCTGCCCGCCCTAACCTTATACTCAGTGGCATTGCTGGCCGCTGTGCTCTTTGCGGGTTATACCGGTATTGGTCTATTTCTGCTGATTACCAGACCATGGGAAAAACAAAAATAGCCATGTCAACACCGACTTTGTCATAGCCACATCTCCCCATCCCGGCGGTGCGGCTTTTTTTAATTCGGAACAATTCGGGAAGCATACTTTTTATAGCACACCCGCCAGTTGCCGATTCCATCCCGGCCCTTGAAAACGCCCACATTGTATTCACCGGCTTGGCACTGACCGGCATTTTTGACGGCGCGAACCAGCAAGTTTGAACCGTCATAACAAAGTTTCAGATTGCTTTTGTCGGGTGCCTGGAAAACGCCGGCGATATCCGGCTGAGCCGCTGGGCAAGCGGCCGCATCGGCCGCCATTGAAACCGGCAGATCATTCGGCGTTTTGCATAACTTATAAACCAAGCCAGAAGTATTTAAACGGCCAAGTTCAACCCC
>Ga0265297_10005348_pt1 | contig 19668 bp, 33 predicted proteins | sample Munlanlwell13791_FD_192502 | JGI IMG/M metagenome (GOLD analysis project Ga0265297, IMG submission 192502) | Leachate microbial communities from a municipal landfill in Southern Ontario, Canada - Leachate well 137-91 | ecosystem: Engineered > Solid waste > Landfill > Unclassified | place...
TCACGTTTAACCGGGTGGTAGTCGGGCTCCGGGGGAGGCAGGCTCTTCCGGGATATCTCGCGCTTCAATTCGCTTGCAATAAGGCATAGGGTCTCGCAGTAGCCGTATCCTTCGACGGGCTGCTTACCATCGTCTCGGTACATCCAACCAGAGAATTGGGCCGCTGCTTCGCGTATGGCCTTGTTTACTACTACCGATTCGGATGAGTACATAGCGTTCATGTATACGATCGATCCGTTTCGGTCATTTAGAACCGGCGACGACAGGCTCTTTGTAACCCCTGCTTTCCTCAATGCTTGGTTGATATATTTTGAGATATCCTTTTTATCGGTTAAAATTCCATCACTTGCCAACAGCTTGTTAACAATAGAGTTACGCATATTCATAATTCTTATCGTGTTAAGAGCGACATCTTCAGGGACTATGTTATTGTACTTTTTTGCAGCATAAACGTATAAAATACCGTCCAGATTATCCCATAATGCGGCAAGAAAATAGAGTGAATTATCTGGAGTCTGGTGAAACGCTCCATAGTGAAGAATATTATTTGATCCCTCGTTCCAGTTTATTTTTATATTAACGCATTTGGATATAGAGAATGTAGGCCATACTGTTTTCTGTTGAGTCAAAACTTTAAAACATCCGCTTAATGCATCCACAATGTCGTCATGAGTATTTTCAGATACGAACTGTCCGAGTTCAACAAACATTTCTTTATTCCATGGTGCAGTAACATAGTATACGTGTCCATGCTGTGCTGCAATAGCGAACGGCCGCGCTCTTTCTATTTTGCTTCCAGCTATGGGATCGGGGCTTATCTTATACCCGAGAAGTTTTCCTGATAGGTAATGTGTGTTATACCTTCCCATTTCAGCCTTACCCTGCTCCCATGCAATAGTAGTATCAAAGCCATCAAATTCTGCGGCTTCAACCACTTTCTTTTCTATGGTTCCTGGAGGTTCTCGGTATCTTCGAATATTTATGATATAAAAATCACCGTTGTATGTCCCACATTCTGCCCCTACCGTATAGTCGGGATCTTTTTTTCTTCCCTCGGTTTCTTTTACTGCTGTAGCAGCCCAATCCCAATACCTTGCAGTAATCACTTTTTTAGGCAAATCTTCCATCTGAATTGGCTTAAACCATTCCTTATCAAATACTCCACCCTTATATGTTATCAGACAATTTCCCTTAAGAAGCCTCTCTTTCATTACATGGTCTTGAGCGTTTAGATTTGCTTCGTATCCGGGATCGTTTGTCTTTAGTATTTGATTATCATCTATGTTGGCATAAATAAACGTGATTGATTTTGGTCCATTACCCCGCTCATCCCTATAATCTTTATCTACCCATACTTCCTCGTCGTTTTCAACTATAAAATAGCGCACTATACCTGATCGTTCCGGTATAAAATATCCAGTATTCGGGTTCCACCACCACTGAAGGAGGTCCACTACCCACCCGGGCTCCGGGTTAAAAGCAGCAAGAATCCAGCACGATTTAGTATACCCCATTGGCTTCCTATTGCGCGACATCATATAGAAAAATTGGAATTTGGTTCTCTGTGTTACTTCGTCAAACATCATAAGAGGTATCTGAGATGTCTGATATCCAAAAACATCTTTGTCATATTGTAAAGCAGCAAGCTTACCGTAGGCTCCGGATGGAAATTTCCACGTCAAATATGTGTCATTTGGCTTAGCGTTAAATCGTGTATATATATTTTTCGATGTATCCCAAGCTCCTCCATTGGATGTAAGCTCGGGTCTGGTTGTGCGAAAATAAACAAAATTAAAATTCGTATCATCAACGTTAATCAGTGGAGCAAGCAACTCTGCAAAGGTCTTACCTCCCCCAGCAGCTCCCCCATAAAATGTGATATCCGCCTGTGACGTAAGAAACAATTCCTGCTTTGGCTGTGGTCGTAACGGCTTAAATTCGTTATCAGCCATAAATACCACCATTAAAATTATAATTATTCTGCACACTAACTTTTTCCACCTATTGGAATATTTCTACCATTCGCAGGAACATAGACTTCAGGTTTCGTTATAACAACTCCCTGTATCATCTCAGTAAACAACTTCAGGTTCTTACCCCTCCACTCCAGTCCTTTTATTTTAGAGTGTAGTTTTATTTTCATCGTTTTTCTTTGAAGCACACCACCTAAAAGATCCTCGGTTACTTCGAGTGATTCTATAGCCCTTGTGTTCTTTCCTATTTTTGACAGATACTTTCCCTCGTTACTTTCAGGCTCATAATAATCTTTTATATCGGAGAAACCAATAATATCAAGTTCTTCCAGTACTTTTTTTGCCATATCGATGGCTTCTTCTTTTGATCCATTTATTTCAGTTTGGAGAGATAATATATATCTTAAAACTTCTGGCTTTTCGAGCAGTCTTGCAGCTTTAACCTCTGCAGATTTTCCCTTGAGGGTCTTATACGCTTCTTCTGCGGCTTTTGTTTTATTGGAGTGAAGAACATACCTGTGACAGAATAGTTGTACCGCTGGTGGTAACATACCTCTGTCTTTTTGTTTTCCCATTTCCACCCCTTTCGGGCATATATATAATTATAATATACAATAATAATTTAATTAAATCATCTTATTTTTCGGTAACACTTTCATTGACAGCCCCAAAAAACTAAAAATTAAAACATTGTATACAACGGTTCGGCCGATGTATGCTGTGTTGAGCCGATGCGACCCCTACTGGCCGCTGTGCCAGCCTCGGTCCACCGTCGTGCGCTTGGGGCGCTACCCCTGTGCTGCACCGGCTCAACATTGCATACTCGGCCTGTTGCACGATGTAAACCGCTCCACCTTAATTTCCTTTCGGCGGGCTGGTCAAATCGGCAACCAACTTTCGTAACGATGGGTCGGGGCAATACTGTTTGTCAACACAATCGATGCACCGCCATTCCACATCAGTTCCTTTAGGACCATTGCGATACACTGCAACCCCTACCTTCCCGCACTTACCACACTTCATCGAAGCCTCCAAAGCAAGCCCGCCAAACTATTAATTTTGGAGAGCGATTTATTTTGTACAACGTGCGCCGTTTGACGCCGTTATTCATTTATAATATATTTGATAATTTTTCTATTAACAAATAAAGTATCTTTACTTTCAACCAAAGACAGAATAAATTCGCTTGTTGCTGAATCACGAGCCTCAAGAAACCAGTGGGGGATTGTTGTACATATCCCAATACCGTTAGAGCAAGAATATTTAACATGATTCAATGGTATTGGATTATGGCGTTCAAACGGCTGTTGTGCGGTCGTACTGGCCGCTTCCAATTTTTCCAGCCGCGCATCTTGTTTTGAATCATATTTGACTGGGACAAATGCGTGAACAACAAATAATGCCAATGCAAGAAATATCAGTAAGTAAAGGATTGCTATTGCTTGTTTCATAAGTTTCTTTCTATGCGCGGCTTACCATCCAAAAGCGGACAGTATGCCGTCACAACGGCCCCGCGCACAGCCGATCGTTTTAATGTCGGCTTGCGCGTGTTGTATACAATACATGGCTAATTATTCATAAAACATATTTAAATTCTTTGTTATAATAAGGCAAAAACATGGTTCTTAAAAAGAAAAATCCATATCTTAATGACAATGAAAAAATAAAAGATAAACGAAAAGAAAAAGCATATAGATACCGTGAATATGAAACAACTGCCATTCAATTATTCTGGAATTCGCTTATTGCTTTCCATGGAATCATTATTGGAATAGTTGCTATAATAGCGACCCTTGATAATACCCGTGTCTCTAGTGCAATGTTGGCAACTATTTTTATTACTGCAATCATTTCTATTTTTACTTTGATGGTAATTTCTGTTATGGCTTCTGACCTGAATAGTTTCAGAGCTTTCTATTTTGAAATCACTTCTGGCTTCATTGAGGAAATTCCTGGGAATTTCAATAAAACCGAATATGATGAAAAATATAAGTCCAAGTATAGGAACTATAGAATATGTATGAAAATGGGCAATGTCATAGCATTTTTCCTTCAAGTAACTAATTGCGTTTTTCTTTATTTGATTATTCAAAACAGTTCTCCTTTTTAATTATTTAATAAAAACATACGCTCTTAAAGTTTCTAATTATCATCCATTTTTATGACATCTCATCAATTTCATTATTTAACAATCAGCCATGTACTATATACAACAGCGAATAAATACTCCGCTATCGCTCCGGGCTTCGCCATATTTGCTTCCGCAAAGCCTCCAGCAAACATTATTTATTCGCGAACCGTTAGCCGATAGTTTTGCCGGATTCCGCATTATTCTTCCGGCGCATACGATACTACTTAGAAAACAAGGCGTTTGACTCGGTGTGACTTGATTTACCAGTACGCACCGTGATAGACGTTGACACTGAACTGCCAACAAGCCTGTCGTTTTCGTCCACGAGAAGATAAACCCTGTCGCCCGAAGAGATACCTATTTTCTTGATATATACACCCTCTGCAACAGGTATACGGCCTTGATCTGAAAGGGTATACTGTTCCATTCTTTCGCTGCAACCTGCAATAAGTAACACGAAGGCAATAATGACCAGTTTCATAACAATGCTCCTTTTCTTTGCGCCGGACTATAATAGTTGATCTCCGGCAAAATTTTGGCTAACGTCTTGCCCCATTATGCAGTGAGCTTTGGCATTGCATAATGGGGCTGTTATACGAAGTAAAGCGATCTTCCGCAATACTCCGTCGCGCTGCTACAAACTATCATCGTACTTTGTAGAATCTCCTACCTTCATTTCAAAACCATGCTTGTAATAGCCGTTATGACAGTTGTATAGCACCAAGAAAATTTCGGCACCTTGCTTATTAATGAGACGGAACGATACTGCACCACCCTCATAGAGCCAGGAGCCGGTCAGCTTTTCAAAGTACTCAGGATCGAAGACGAAATCTTCGTGTTTGAACTCTACGCTTTTTTGATCGCTAAAATCTACTTCGCTGACCGGCTTTTTGTCGGTAAAAACGTAGCCGAAATTTTCGCAGCAACCTGACTCAAAATCAAACCCGACAAACACGTTATTCTCGTCAATAATATTGAGCCTGTTACCCCACCCACTGTAACTTGATTTTTCAAAAACTTGCATATCTTACTCCCGGTTATAAGTGCGCGACCTATAAATTAAAAGATCGCTTTATTTTGTATAACGTGTTGCCGCACAGCGGAAGTGCTGTACGACCGCATATTTACCAGCCAGCATTTTCGCTTGCGGCTGTTGTTTGACAATATCAATTTTGCCGATTAAAACCTTTTTTATTAAATACCACGTATGAAAACAAAAAAGTATATAAGATTAACGATGAATCCTTTTTACGACTATGTTACAGGAAATACTATGATTGTTGTTCCATCTAAATCTGCAAGAATAAAAACTACCAATGATGGTATTATTATAAGAGAAAAAATATCCGAATCTGTTAAAAAATTTGAAGAATATATCAGGAATACTACAAATAAAATTACTGTAAAAGGTTTTCCACTGACAAATAATGTTCTTATTGTGATTCAAATTCAATACCTTAAAAATGATTTTATCTCAAAAGATGTCGATAATATAGCTAAAACCATATTGGATTCATACAAGGGAATATTATATGTTGACGACAAACAAGTTACACAGCTCTTCATTGAAAAAAAACTTTCTGATGCATACGGATTTTTAATTGGAATTAAATCCATAATTAATGATAAAGATTCTATCCGTCTACCCAGCATGATTCTTCCGACTCCGAATCTGAAATTTTTGGATAAATACGAAAAGATTCAAAATTGTAATATTTACCTTTCCCAACATAAAAATAAATAGGAGATTTTTTTCCTGTTATTAACATGCATATAAAAAAAATTAGAAGATAACAATACATTTTTAATGCTGATATTTTATTACCATTATCCAACATTTCAGAATATTTTATAAAAAGTCTTTCGGCAAAATTGATACAGCAAACAACAGGCAATTTATGCATCGTCGCTACGCTCCTCGGCCTTCGGCAAACCGCTGCGCGGCTTCACAAATCGCCGAACCGTTGGGCGTATGTGCCAGTTTTGTACCATAATACCCTGCGGTGGCCTTCTTTGTTCGTAGCGAATAGTCGCAAGCATAGCACACTCACGAATCTCTGATGGTGTAAGCTGCAACGCGTTAATATGATGCTCCAAAGAATCCACCAAAGCCTTGATCAGGGGGTCGTGCATATAACGATACTCAATTGACTGCATTAGCCACCGCCTATAATAAATTGTTTTCAAAACGGGCATTTCGCCCAACGTTTGGCGCACGGTGGCACGTTTCCAATTGACACCTGCGCCTGTTGTAAGATGTGTGCGGTTCTTCCATATTATTCAGTGGTGGGCGGGGTATCTTCACCTGAACAGCGCTACAATCCACAATACCGGAGAACCGATATCTGCCGACAAAGGCACTAAGTTTACTCTACGCTGAAAGCTTGCCGCAATACCTCACGTGTCCCCCGGAAGGACAAGGCTCCCCGCTGATGGCAACTCAGTAGCCCACCACCTATAATTTTCAAAGAACCGCACATTTCTTACAACGTCCGGGCATAGCAGACGTTTCCAATGTGCTGAAAGCCGAGGGCGGTACTCCGCCCGATGCTGCTATGCCTTGTTGGAAGCTGTATTTACCGCCTCCGCAGCATCTTTTTTCGGCCTGTTTACACTTCCAACGAAGCCGCCGAAGCCACGGCTCCAGTCAAAACCTCGAAAGATTTATTGAACTCCCTTATTCGCGCCTGCATCTGGGTAAAATCGTAGCTGTTACCAAGCTGCTTAACTTTTGTGATGGTGCTTGCGTAATCGATAGCCGGAATACGCTGACCGATCTCCAGTTTCTCTGGAACCTTACCGGTAACGGAACGAAGCATTTCATTAACCTCTTCGCACGTTGCCGAAATCAAACACCCGCCCGACGTTTTTGCGATGATCTCCATTTGAACGAACCCCTTTTGTTATAGGTAAGGCCGAAAAACTATATTCTCGGCGGTAAATATTGCTTCCAACGTTCGACCAATGGCGAAGTTGCCGCCTAAAAAACATCTTTTATATCCATAGTGTCAGCGGCAATTTCCGAAGGCTTCGCGCCATTGGTTTGTTGTACGACGTTTTCCGGCGACTCCCCTTGCCCCGCCGCCGACAACACAACTGCCTCTAAACGATATTTACAGTTCGTAGAAACGTACTTGTGATTCGTGTTTAATTCACAAGTTCGAGAGTACGACCTAATATGCTCGCACGAATGTTGCGAATGAAGAGTACAGATGATTTCTTTGTCGCTTGATTTCACAAAACCTCCTTCGGCGGCTTATAATAAAGACTCGCCGGATAATGTTGTACAACGGGTTGGCCAACGGCGGGCGTGCAGCTTTGGGCATGTACGCCTTGGCCTGTTAGCCGATAGTTTACAGAACGCATTCCGAATTACCCGCGCGTACACTTGCTTGGTTCGAGATGCGGCGGCGTGACAAAACCTTTTTTATGAGGCAACTTTTTAACCATACGCTTGTAAGGCGATTTCTGCTGCTTATCAATTTCCCGCTCGTTGGCAGCAACACCCTTTAACCGACCTAACTTTTTAAGATACTCTTTCGTTTGTGCCATGATGACATCCTTTCGTTGAAACGAACGCGCATACAATATGTTTTTGCGTTCTGTAAATTTTGGCTAACGGGTCGCGCCACTCGCCCGCTGCGTACTCGTTGCGGGCTGGCGCTGTTGTATTTAGTGTTTGACGGTTTCCCCTTGTTCCGCTGGCGAGTTCATCGGACCCACGGGATTAAACATAGAAAACCCAAAAAAGTATATTGGGGCAATAACCGTCTCGCAAAGAATAACTCCCCATATCACGTTTCCGACACATACCTCATACCTTACGCTGTCGGAATAGGTGGTTAAATTTTTGGGAACAATCTTGCTTGCGACACCGATAGGCTTATATTCGATACCGCCGATAAATTTTGATTGGCCGCAACCAACAAGAGAAACACAAATTACCATTAACGCAACAAGCAATACTTTGAACATCTTATCTCCCTTCTCGCCAGCCTACAGTAAAAAGACCGGCAAATATTGAATACAACGTCAGACGCTACCCGACGTTTCCAATGTGCCCTTGGGTCAAGCCCGGTACTCCGGGCGCTGCGGGTAGCGTTTGTTGGTTGACTGTAGCGGACGACTCCACAGAAAACGAGTTTTTACGGCGAACCGGGCACCAAATTGGCGAAGTGTCATCCGTCCCGATTCGACGACCACGTTTATTTTTAATACCGTAAGTTGCATCATCGGCAATAGCGACAGAATGAGAACAGAAGTGATCGTAAATAGGATTTCTACCAGAAAGAACCAACTCGTTCGAATGCCACTTACATCCGAGACATGAATCATGCATCATTTGCATCGGACCTTCGTAACTGAAAATATCCATAGTAAAAACTCCTACAATATTCGATCTCGGCCGCTATTGCAACCAACTACTTAATATACGCCATTACTTTTTCTATAGTTTTTTTGTAAACGTATATTTTGTAATGGCTTATTAATTTTAATTACCCTTGGATCTGGTAATGATAAATATAGTTCTCTGATATGTTTTAATTTTGCTTCTTCGATTATTCTATGAAACATTCGGTACTATTTTTACCTGTTGTTTTGCACCATCTTCTCCATACTAGTAAATCTATCTTCAGTATTTCAATAGTGGTTTTATCACTCATTTCAGCGGGTCAGCCTGTCGTTGTGTGATCCTGAATGCCTCGATCATAGCACGATACTTTGCCCGGTCTTTATCGCTTGATTTGGGAAGATTGAAATATTTATCAGCAATTTTTATTTGCGCCATAACCTCTTTAGGTGTCATCGGTGACTGCTTGCCGTCGTTGAAATCAACATCAGCGTTCTTCACGCGCTCACCACGGGCTACCCTCTCGGCAACTTCTTCCTGTACTTCTTTGCGTGCCCTTGCAATTTTAAGGGCAGCTGTAGAGCTTATGGCGCCCTTTTTTACCGCCTGCTTGATATCGTAAGGAGCTTCTAGAAATTTCAACAAATCACGAATATGCTGATCGGTGCACCCGAGTCGACGTGCAATTTCAGACTTTGAAAAACCGTGCTTTTCGATGAGTTCTTTTATCGCAATTGCCTGGTCCTCAGCACACAGCTTTTCCTGGGTAGTGCCGTCAACCATCTGACGAATCATCAGTTCCGGTCCCTCGGGGGGCTTACCGGTAGTGGGGTCCTTTTCTTCAAGGTCGCATTCGATGTGTTTGAATTCCCCGCCCATGCAATCATTGGCGTACAGCATGGCCTTATACCGGCGTTGCCCTGCGGTTACAACAAAGTGCTTGCCGTCAGTGTGGAGATACCCTTTACCGGCTTCCCTTTGCCCCTGTAGCATCAGTAGGTTCGCCAGTACCGCTATCGTTTCCTGAACGAACGTCTTCCGTGCGTTCGGCGCCAGTATCACCATCTCAAACGGAATCTTGAACTTGTTTCCCGCCCGGTCGAACTGATCTTTCATTCCCATCTTTATCTTCCTTCCCAAAAAGATCCAATTCCAACTGCTGCATGCGGCAGTCAATTTGAGTAATTACCTCTCGAACCATATCAGCCTTTTTGCTGATAACGGCTTCAAACTCATCCTTCAAAATATTTCCCCACTCTTTAGATGGAACGGTAATTAGATCAAATTTTTTGCCCCATTTCACCTTTATGGTTCCATCCTTGCGGGCAACTACCAATATCCTGATTTCTCGAAGCGTCTTTTCGAGTCTCGCAAGTTGCCGTACCTGTCTATCGATCGAGTTCACTTCTTACTCCTTACTTCACCTTTTATTGAATCGGCAGTAAAAGTTACTGCGTACCGTGCTGCAGAAGAATAATCGTTTGCAATAGTAGGATACTGTTTCATAATCATTTCCAACTCTTTGACAGAATAGCCTATAAAAACAACGCCAACTCTACCTTTTTTTGCTGCATCATTTTTCATCTTTAGCTTATCCTTATAGTATCAATATACTTTAATTTTTTTTGTCATGCAATTTATTTTTATATTCTTCTGCAATTTTTTCAAACTTGTCGATTTCTTTTATCGCGTCGTCCACACTTCGGCACACCTTCCATTCCTCGCCTTCACGTTTCTGCTTGCCATGGAGCTTGCCGATCGCCCGGCCCTTACTGTCTTGTGTTTTTAGCTCCAGCAGTAGCGCCAGGGCTAGTCCGTCTCCCAATGGAATAACCACCGTGTTGTCAGGTTGCCCGCCGAAAACACCAAAGAACCATTTCTGTATCCCAGCTGGAGCCTTCATCTTTATCCACCGAAAAAATCCATCCGGTATCCGATAGTTCTTCATTCTTTTTATTGCCAGGTACTCATCTATCGCTCCCTGCATCAGCGATTCGGGGCACTCTGCTACCATGGTTTTACTCTCGTCGGGTTGGTTCCATCGTTTTTTAGGAAACATCATATCTTGTCCTTTTAAAAAAATCCCCCTACGCCGGATTCCGCCACGCATCCAGCCCGGTACAATCATCACTAATCGCATCTATCATTGGCAGTTATTTTATAGGGGGAGTTTATAATCAACCTCGAAAAATCCAAGCTGTCCACAACAGGGCATAAACGACAGCTCCTTTTGATCCTTAAAAAGAAACCCGAATTTTCCGAAAAACCAAGGGCTGTCATATTCCTCTACGCAGTCGTAAAGATTTACCCTTCCAATTATTCCTCCAGTGGGCAGGTTGAGTGGTATTGTTAACCCGAAAGTGGTTTCAATCCAAACAAACGCGTCCTTGTCTACTTTTTTGCCTGTGTGAATAAGGATGTTGCCGCGCACTGGCTTACCCCTTCCGAAAGCCTCATTTGCAGACCAGTCTCTATTTTCAACCGGTTTGCCATGAAACAAGGCCCACGCCCACGGCTGTTGAACTGATAACGCATTCATGCTACCTCCTTTTTTTAGCCCTGCACTCAGGACACGTTTTATCTCTCGGCCCTGTCGGGGTGAATGTGTTTCCACAATTGCATGTCTGATCCTTGTAGTGCCGTCCGGGTTTATCCTCAATGATCGGTTCTGGTTCTACTCCGTCGAGTTGTGACGGGTGCAGCAGGCACGTCAGGCATTCCGTTTGATTCATAATTGTGGTTTCAAACGGCTTTCCGCACTCTGGATTTGAACAGGTCTTTTTTACTGGATACATGCGTCATCCCTTGTTTTTTCCCGCTTACGTTTTAAATACGCTCTGTTTTCGGCGCACTTTCCAGGAACTTTACCTATTGCACAATTACACCAGTTAAATGATCCACCATGATTTTTACAGTGAGTCTTTCCGCATCCGGGAGGTTCGAGCAACCTAAACATTGTTCCGAATAAATTTCTCAATTCAGCTTCAGTAGTTGCTCTTTTTTCAAAGGCATCCAACAAATCAGTTACCGACTCAATCTTTTTAGGTTTAAACTCGCCATCTTTGGGGAAGTACCTGTTATGAAACTCCACATCTCTTTTAGTATACGGCCATCGGTACATATCAATAGCCTTATCTAATCTCGGACGATAATCTGATCTATGCATTTGTTTCCTCCACGCAGTCGAATTTTACCATTGCCGACAAAAAACTTTTGTCTTCTGTGATGTCTTCATATTGGTCAAACATTTCTTTAGGTACTTCTGTGTCCGACGTAGGCACTATGAAATGCCCGTCTTTTTTTGAAGTACCTTTCAGCCTGTAGTGATGATATCTAATTAGGGTTGGCATTCGGACTCCATTATTGCTCTTCCAATTTTCAATCTTTGGGTTATCTTTAGTTGTAGATACATTATATCTCACCAAACTCACCGTGATAAGTTGGCTTTGCTGCAAGTCGGGCTGATCGGGCATCTTCGATGTTGGTGAAATATCCGAGGTGTTTTAGTTTTCTGTTGAGTCTTATATACGCCACAAACTTACCGGCTCTCTTGCTAAAACAGACCCCATGAACCCCGGTAGAGTTGTTTTTTAGGTGACGTATATTCATTCGATTCTGAGATATTGTGGCAATTCGCAGATTCTCGTTCGTATTGTTGAGGCTATTCCCGTCAATGTGGTCGCACTCAAAACCTTCTGGGCACCACAAGAGGAGTCGGTGCATGTATATTAATTTACTGTTGCCTCCCTCTGCTATAGTTGAGTGTCGAACTGCATATAGTTTGTGGTTGCAGATATGTGTGTGCCAATTGAAGCCCTGAACCATCGGTAGCTTGTCGTTTGATACGATAGTCTCGAAACCTTTGGTGAGCCTGATAGTGGATATCGCTTCTCCAACAACGATAGGACGTTTTGGCATAAAACTACCCTTAAAAATATAGCCGATCCCCCATCAATCCGGCTCAGTGGATATCAGGGGGAACATTTCAGGAGAAATGCTTTTTCGGCAGTTAGACTAAAATTTTATTCTTTTGTATCTGAGCCACACTTCTAATATACATTGTTCGGGTCGGCACACCGTTATTTTTTTTATTCTCAGTCACGTCACCATAGTTGTGAAAAGGTCCATCTGCTCTACTTTTTCTTTTTTAATTGCTACCGGAGCACATACCACCGGCTCGGGCTTCCACGCCGGCAAATCCTCGGGTTGCTGGTCAATGCTTTTAACCTCCCCGGATTCCACTATTTTATTCCCGACAGCTTCAACCATGGCGGATAAAGTAACCATATTCTTTTCTCGCCTGAAGTCGTCCAAGCTGCTTATCATACGGTCGAACTCTTCGGCCATGAACATCCGCTTCAGTGCGTGAAACTCCCGGTATCCTTCTGCCGCTTTCTTGCTGTTACCAGACATAAGCAGGTATACTATCACACCTATTTTGTGATACGTGCTGCCGTCCCAATGTAGGGCATCGACTTCGGGTAATCCACCGTGAGTCATTTAATTTACACTCGGTAAGGGTAAAAAGAATATTGATACTTTTTTATTCGTTTCAATGCCCCATCGGTACCGGCACTCGTCGCACAACCATGTTCCATCAGTGCATAAATGAGGGTATTCTGCTCCACAATTAGGACATGCTGGATGACTCATTGTGGATCGGTTCTATTTTTATGTTCAATAGCACCGTCAACAGCGTTTCTCAGATCAGAATCGAGACTTTTTCCATCCAACCATGCTATATAACTAAAATCATTAATGTAAATAATATACATGGTATCACCCTTATATTTTCCGAACGGCATTTTAAACGATCTCCAATCAGTAATCATCTTTCATCCTCTGGATAATGGTCTTCTAAATTTTCTTCATAAGTACACGGCCCAGATGTCATACATCCTTCTCCGAAAAAATAACAACCCTTATCCTTGCATTCTCCCGGTTGTTTTATTTCGGGTTCTTCCGAAGAATAAAAATCAATATCTTTCATTGTCCACTACTTTCATAAAAGCTCTTTTGTCTTGAACCGAAAGTTTTTTTACACTTGTTCCGTCGCCGTAGTGAATTGTGTCACAATCGGGGCATCTCTTACCTCTGCCGTGTAGTGACCAAACATACGCTATTACATCGTTTTCGCAAAATGGGCATGTAATTAAAACCTTTTTTCTTCCAGGCATTTTAATGCTTGTAATAATTGCCCGGCTAAAATGTTCCCTCGTTTCAAAATTTCCATCATTAGATATATTCATAGCGGCCCTATTAAATGTTAATTATGCTTTATTCGTTGTTTCTGCTGGTTTGTAAACCCTTACAAAATCAGCTTCACCTTCTGTAAGTTCCCGGTAACAATTTTTAAATGTTTCTTTGGGACTCCACGAATCATATGTGGTTTCGTCCGGGTTTGAATAAACCACCAAAAAACCTTCTTGGTCGTTATCGTCGGACGAATGTTTGACATCGTGATATTTAAAATCAAACTCGTTTCTTGACATTGGTTTTCCGAGCACTATTTTCGTTCCCACAAAGGGAACTAATTTTTCATCCATACTGGTTCTTTCTATTTTAACAGGGCCGCTATTTTCTTAAACTTACAAAACTTTTTCTTTTTTAATTTTAATATTCCCATTTTACAATAATTAGTTGCCTTATTTCTGTTGTACTTACAGTCAAAACATACTTCTGGGTTATAAACTTTATCTGTTATAATGTTTTTAAAATTATTTTCAATACATACTTTGCAAAAATCAGCTTCTTTCCATATTATTCCGTTATGGTTTTTTATTTCAAGAATAGCTAATCTATACTTTTTTCCATTAAAAAAACAATAAGTCTTTTTTTTAAATTATTTCTTTTTTACATAAGTCACATATTATTTGAATCATAAGTCTACAATTGCCCTTCGTGAATAAAATCGGGAAGCATATCGTTATCGCAATTATAAAGATGCAAACAGTACGGATGAATATTTACATACTCTTTTTCGTTTGGAAGAATCTGAATTGCCTTTTTGTACCTTCCAATAAATGTATTTTTTACTTCTTTTAAATCTTCCCACGTCGGCAACCGGTCGGGTTTGGCACACGATACATGCAGCCACCATTTTCCGTCATGGTTCTCCATTCCGCAAATAACCGACATACCATCGTTTCTCAAATACCGTTTTTGAATATTCATGTAGTTATCTATAAAACGATATCCCGGTAATAAAATTGTAACCCTGTCAGGTAATTTCCAATCTGCTATCAAAATGCATTCTCCTGCTCTTCGTGAAACCTTGCCGTTGTTTTATCAAATTTTATATTCGCCGTTCCAATCGGACCGTTGCGCTGTTTGGCAACTATTATTTCGGCGAGCCCAGCGTCTTCTATTTTTTTTGTGTAGACTTCCTCCCGGTGAATGAATGCCACTACGTCGGCGTCCTGTTCGATATCGCCACTCCATCGAAGATCCTGTAGGTTTGGCCGCTTATCTTTTCCCTTCTCCTTATTCCGCGCCAGCTGTGCCAGCAGCACAACCGGTATTTTAAACTCCTTCGCCGTCGCCGAAAGAGTATTCGTTATTCTTCCGTATCCGATTGCCGGATTTATGTTTTTATCGTCCCCGTAATCCATCTTGTGCAGGTGGTCAATATAAACTATTTGAAGGTCAAACCGGGTAATCATCTGCCTGATAATACTTCTGGCTTTCATCACCGATATGTGGGGAGTGTCGTCTATCCAGAACGGAAGTTCAGCAATTTCACTCAAAGCTTTTTGCACGTCCGGCATTTCGTGTCTGGCAGTCATGCCGTGGCTGATCTTAAAAAGATTCACTCCTGAAAGTTGTGCACACTGCCGGTATCCTATCCATGCCTCGCTCATTTCAAGGCTCAAAAACCCTACTCTCACTCCGCCTATGGCCTGATTAAGCATTATCGTCGTTGCCAAAGCCGTTTTCCCCTGGCTTGGTCTTCCTGCCAGCACAACTAAATCGCCTATCGTGAACTCTCCTATAATCAGGTCCAGCTCTTTGATACCTGTCTTATACCCCATTGTGGCGCCGCCGTGTCGTTCAAACATATTATCAACAGTGGCGGCAACCATTTCCTTAGCCGTGTGGATCTTACTTTGAACTCCGGTATACCGCGCTTCCTGATATGCAGCATCAACAGCGTCGAGAAATTTCTCGTGCCCTTCTTCGTGTTCCCGAATGCTTTTTATCCTGTTTCCGAAATTCTCCAACCGGCGCTGTATTCCTATTTCCTTCACGCGGTCGATGTAGTAGTCTATGTTTTCGAGCGTACAAATACTGTCCGCTATTTCTGCAACATCGTTGATCAGGTCGGGGTATCCTGCTTTTTCCACCTTGTTTGCTACTGTTGTCCGGTCAACCAGGTCCCGGCCGTCGCTCATCTGTTTTAAAAGTAAAAATATTGTCCTGTGAACGGGTGAATAAAAATCATCATCCTGCATCTTATCGTAGATAATATCCAGTGCTCCTGGTACAGTTATGGCACTCCCGATAAGTGTACGTTCATAATCAAGTACCTGAGGGGGCGGTCGATCGCCGGGGTTCTGCTTCGGGTAGTCGCCCATATTACATCCACACTATACGATGATCATTGTTTTTGTTAATAATTTTAATAAAATATTTTGCTACCTTTTTTGCTTCCTCGTTTGAATAAACTTCTGCTCTTAATTCATAACCTCTATTTCCATGGTCGCACGACAGTATGACCCAATCATTTTGTTCTTCAGACCACCATTGGTTTTTTTCCTCTTCCACCCTGACGCTTACGTGCTTTGCCCCTATCGATACTCCAATCCAAGATGTTATTGTAACAACCAACGATCTCAAATCCCCTATTTTACTAGGCCACCTTGGTATTCTTTCGCCGTTTAGAATATTCCAATCGTGTGCGTATATCATTTTTCACTCACGTTGTATTTCTGCGCCAAGTCGCACATAGCCTTCTCTACGGCCTGCTGTCGGGTAGACCCCGGTATCCGTACCACCTGATCGTAGAGGGCTTCCCAAGACTTTATATCGTTTTCTGGCGGGTAGTGGGGGTAATCCTGCTTTCCGGGGAAATGCTCTATTACTCTGCACCATAGAGTAGTAAACACTGGATACTCTGGAGGATTATTCAGCCTCTCTTCTTCAAGGGCCTCCAGTGCGGCGGTTATCTTCCCCGGTGCCGGTAGACAGTTATACTGGTCGTGGGCTATGTGCCAGTTCATAGCGCAAAGAAAATCTTTTGCCGGCACGTCTTTGAAAGTCTCAAACCACCAATGAGTCTGAATCTTTGAAAGTGGATGGGTCTCGTAGAAAGCTGTAAAGTCAGTCATCAGTTTTTCAAACTCTTCTTTTACCATGTGATTCCACCTTCCTGTTTCTTTGAATTCCCGTTATTATTAATTCCTATGTAGATTTTACCCTCATTCCAGCGCAATCGTAGAGAGTCCATCGAAAGAATGTTGTCGCGCCACGTGAACCCGTTCGGCCGGGGCGGCATGTCGTGACACTCATTTATTATTTTTTTAATATCCTCTATTGTTCTTTCATCCCTCTGTACCATTAACCGTACAGTGTTGTCCCATTTAATGAGTGTGTCGTTAGTTATCTTCTGCTGCCTCGTTTCTAGTACACGATTTTTTAGGAGATCAGAACATTCACGATATTCAGGGACGACCTCTTTTATTTGATCTTCTTTTGTTACTAGGTTATTTGTATTAGGATATATGGCGGAACTTTCTAAGGCAGGGCCTGCACTTTTTTGGGCAGGGACCGCTGCACTTTTTTGGGCAGGTGCTTCCATTTTAGTACCGCGGTCGTATTGTGGAAAAGAAACAAGGGCTTTTATTTTTTCTTCAATGAACCGGTAATATGTCCTATTTCCCAACTCAATATACCTCTCCATTAATCCGTTTTGAACAAGTTTCGACATTATTCTTCCAACCATTTTACTGCTACTTATTTCGCATATTGGAAGTTCGTCTATAAGCCACTCATAGGATATCCAGAAATACTCTTTGTTGTTCACCCGGATAGTTTTCATTTTCCCAGTGTCGCGGAAATCCACGATACACCTGATTATTTGAACATCCACACAATCTATTTTGTTGAGAAGTAATTCTAGGTGGTTGAATCCACAAATAGAGTGCTTCATAGTGCTCCTTAAATAAAAAACCCGCGTTCTGTTTCAGGCCAACTCACCCGCCCGGGCTCACACGGGCAAGGTAGTTTAAAACAAAACACGGGTATTGATTTCGTGTCTGTGAGTCATGTCAAATCGTGCGTTACCGGCCAAAGTAATGCACTGGTATCAAATATAATAAAAAAATCAGGCTTGTGGTAAATTTATTTCAAACCCGCAGTTCGGGCACTTCACCATGTTTTTTATCTGCTGCTTCAACTCAATATTCTCCTGCCTTACAGCTTTGACTTCTTCGTTTTTTTGAGTCTGAACAACCCTGGTACGTTCAACGGCAGCTTTCCTGTCGGCTTCTGCTTTTTTCTGGAGTCTTTCAGCTTCTTCACGTTTAAGCTTTTCCTGCCTGATCTTCTCATCCGATTCCCGTTTGACCACTGCAGCCTTTCGCCGTTCTTCTGCAGCATCAGCATCAGCCTTTTGTTTTTCTTCCCATAACCGATGGTTCTCGTCGAGCACACGTTTGCGTTCTATTGCGTCTGCTTTCTCCTTGGCGATACGATCTTCCTCTGCCTTGGCTTCCGCTGCCTGCCGGTCGCGTTCGGCCTGTTCTGCCGCTTCTCTGGCTGCTTTAAGCTCAACGAAGTGCTCCTGCTGGTCAAGATATTCCTCGATGGGTTCGATGAGCCCTTTAAGGGTCCGGGCTATCAGGTTGATCGCTTGGCTTTCTCGCGTACTCGATTCAACCAACTCCTTGCGCGTCTTCTCAATGACAATGCGCTTCTCCCGGAGAAACAACCGGCCAACCCTCGCCATCTTCATATCTGCGGTCTGGTTGGCGTCGACAACCCTGATTGTGCGCGACTTCTCTTCCCACTCCTTGGAAATTTTAAATGCTTCCCCGAACTTTTCAGCCATCAAATCTTTTTGGGTCTGGCTGAGTCCACTTTTGTCGATCAGTACCATTAAATCGGTTCCCATTCTTCCCTCCCCTACAAATACGGTTTAATATTTCGCTTCCAATAAACCTGCTCTGGTCGGCAGTTCTTCACTACGCTTTCAATCCACTCCTGCTTCGGCGTCACATTCGGCCGTGTCTGCGATCCCACTATAACGCGCTCAACCTTGTCTGGTATTCGGTACTTGATTTCCCCGAGTAGTGGTTCAATCGAAAAAAACGGCCGCGGGAGCTGTCCTACCAGTGGATAGTTGATCTTGAAAAACTGACGCTCTGGTGCCTCGCTGCCGGTTATGGTAATGCCCTGCATTACGTTATCCGGAAAGTCGTATCCTTGGTACGCCATAGGCTCCTTGGTAAGCAGCATGAAGGTGTGCTGCTTATAACTCTCCATGACATCGAGCACCACATTCATTGTATGAACCGGCCAAAATTCAATATCACTCATTGAGTCGGCAAAGATAATAGATGACGGTTTATTTTTAAGGTCTGGATCGTGTAGCCTTTCCTGATAAAACCTTATCTCGTTGAATTCGATTCCCTCGCGCTTACGATGCAGATGATTACAGTTCTTTCGAGCATAGCAAAAGCTACATCCTCGCTTACAGCCCGTAATAGGATTCCACGTGTAATCACACCATCCGATCGTATCTTTTGCAGGATTCATTTTGGTGCCTCGTCCTGCTCGTTATCACTGTGATAAACTGCCAGCTCTTCCGGTAAGGTGAACTCGATACGGTTCATGTCGCGCATCATTTGGAAGTAATCTGTTTCGGTTTCAATTCGTATGTTTTGTACACTTACCTCCACAACCTGATCTTATGGTGATACTCTTATCCGGCAGTTTGCTTGTGCGGTCATATATCGTTTTCGTGTACCGGATAAATCCGCACTTTGAGCATTGAAAACCCACGTGTATGCGCCGTGATTTTCCGTCCCATGTTGCGAACATCTGTTTGTCGATAATACGCTTGATCTTTTTTGAGCACCAGTGGTCTTCATCCTGGTACACAGACTCTCCGCAGTAATTACAGTATACACGCTTCGGGTTTCTGTTCTGGTAAACCAGAATGATTCCTGCTAGTACTGCGACAACAATTACCAATAGCATTAAAATTTCCATAC
>Ga0265297_10005349_pt1 | contig 19668 bp, 15 predicted proteins | sample Munlanlwell13791_FD_192502 | JGI IMG/M metagenome (GOLD analysis project Ga0265297, IMG submission 192502) | Leachate microbial communities from a municipal landfill in Southern Ontario, Canada - Leachate well 137-91 | ecosystem: Engineered > Solid waste > Landfill > Unclassified | place...
CTCAGGGACTTGGGTGTGGATGTGCTCACAATCGACAGGGATATAAATCGTAATATTCCGCTGATCGAAAAAATAAAAAAAACAACAGGACTTAAAACCAGAATCATGCTGAACGAAGGATGTTTGAGCCATTGTCCCTACAGGGTCGCTCATTATAATTTTTTGTCCGCCGGACATAAGTTGAAAACAGAACCCATCAAAGACATTTTTTTGGATCGCTTTTGCATGGAGATATATCGCCGTGATCCTCTAAAGATTTTTCGCATACCCTTTGTGCCTCCGGAGGCTTTGAGTTATTACGAATTATCGGTGGATTATTACAAGTTATCAACGAGGGCCTTCCCCACAGAAAAAATCAAAAGATGTCTAACTGCCTATATCAAAAGACGTTTTAGCGGCAATTTGTTGGAAATTCTTGATTGTCCCGGGCTCTGCTGCTTTGATTATGTTGATAGCGACGAACTTCGGAAAAATCACTTTTTCAAAAAAATGCTTCGTTGTACTTTAGAATGCGAGCGATGCCATTATTGCAAGCAAATGTTTTCCAAAGCGGTTTTGGTGAATGACAGCTTCCTGAGGAAAAGAAGCAGATTTGAAGAAAACAAGGCCATTAAAATCTGCAGGAAAAATTTAAAAAGAGTACGGAATAGAAATGAAAAAAGCCGAAAGTGTCTTGAAATAGGAAAAGCGTATTGGAGGCTCGGGAAGTACGGTAAAGCTATAAAATATGTGAAACAGGCTTTGAAGTACGGTTATTGTGAAGAGGGGGCATATTTAACTTTGGGTTTTTGCTATGAAAAGCTTGGCAAGCATAAAGATGCTGAGCGTTTTTTTTCCAAAGAAAAAAAACTAGCTCCAAAAAATCCATCCGCGCGAATGGGGCTGATTCGGTGCTACAAACATCTTGGAAGAAAAAAATTTCTTGAGAACGAAATTGATGTGATCGTTCAGGGTCTCAGAAGTGGGAAAAATTCGGATAAGCAAATGCGCTAAATCCCCTTCGGTTTTTTAGCCTGTTACAAAAGAGGAGTAAAGCGGTGATGTTTTAAAATATTTTTCTGCCTTAAGACAGCGGGAGCGTACACGGGACGAAGAATCAATGGAAAGACAAGAAGCCTGCATAGAAAAAACCATGATGAACACAGCAAAACCGGTCGGCCGGATCTATTGTTTTTTGTGGATTTTTCGAACATGGCTGGCCCAGGTGAAGGCAGCGTACTTTGATAAAAAGTTGGGAATTGAGGTAGAATGGGAACCGGGGGAGAATTTTCCCTATCAGCCAACCTCTTATGGACGGCTCGAAAAAACAATGCGTTTTTTACGGCCGTCGAGCGGAGATGTTTTTGTTGATTTGGGCTGTGGAAAGGGGAGGGCCGTTTTTTTTGCAGCGACGCACAAAATCAAGAAAGTGATCGGGGTCGAAATAAACAAGAAGCTTTATGACGCCGCTCTTCAAAATGCTAGAAAGTTAAAATTCTGCGGAGCGCCTATCGAATTCATAAATTCTGATGTGGCCGACTTTAATTCCAAAGAGGGGACTATTTTTTTTATGTTCAACCCTTTTGGAGCTCTGGTGCTTAAGAAAGTGCTATCCAACATCAAAGACTCCCTCGCGTCAAATCCCAGAAGGATCCGCATCGTTTATTATACTCCTCTGAGCAGATCTATTTTAAACGAGCAAGACTGGCTTACGATGATCGGAAAAGTCGAAAACGAGTCATGCCTGGTTTGGGAGAATGCAGTCATCCCAAAAAACAGCGTTAAAAACACCAAGAGCCTCTAGCAGAATGGACATGCGCACGGATAAAACAAATCATGATACGACTTAATTTTAAAAAACCTCGTGAATATCGGCGCGTCGCACGTATCAAATCCGGAACGGATTTTGTTTTTTTCCATAAAGAGCTTCACTCGCTTTTTCAGGAGTTCGATTCCACACTTTTTTGACCTTAATTGGATGGAGAGCAGTATATTACTCGTCGACATCTTGTAACAGGTTCGTTCGTTGGGGAGTTTAAAAAGAAAGGTTTAACTCATGTTAACTTTAATCGAGCCTAATCATTTTAACATGAACGAATTTAGCGATAGGCCTCATTTAGGTTGCGCCATGTTAATTGCTGTTTGTCAGGAAAGAGGAATAAAAACAAGCTTAATCAAAGGTCAGACTCGGTATGTAAAAGATATGTTTGTAAATGATAGCGAAGAATTATGGAATCTGGTGCATGATTTGAAAGAGGATGATTTGAAAAAAATAGGGATTGTCGAATATAAGAGATCTATCCAAGAAAAAGGAATAAGACAGTTTCAAGATGAATTGAAAAATTTATATCAAAATATTTTTATTAATAAAAATATACGTCATTGTTTTAACTTTCAGATGGCAGAAAACTTTCGAAGTTTATATAACGTCTTTGTACGAATATATTCTTATTACCTTATAAATTTAAATTTCGACAATTTAAATCTCATTAATCGATATGTTTCTGAGACTCTCAATAAGAACCCACGCTATATAGGTTTTTCAGTGGATCATCGATCCTCTTTTTCGCGGATCATCTGTAAACGTATAAAAGAAACGGCTGGAGTGCCCATTATCATGGGGGGGTCATTGACCCCATTTTTATCCCCCAAAAGTATAAATGAAATATTCGAAAAAGAGTTCTTTGATTACTTAGTTGTCGGCGCAGGAGATCATGCCCTGCCCGCTTTAATAGAAGCTTTGGATAATAATGAAGAGCCCAAAGGCATTGCTAATGTTTTTTATAAAAAAGATGGCGAGATAAAAAGCAATGATTTAAAAGCCGTTAATGATTTAGACAGTCTCCCATATCCAGATTTTTCCCAGTTTGATTTAGATTTATATCCAGCCCCGGAAAGGGTTTTGCCTTTGCAGGCTGCCAGAGGATGCAGTTGGGGAAAATGCACTTTCTGCGATTATCATCGTATTACTTTTGGAGGTTATAAAGAGTTCAGCATAAAAAGAATTATGGACATTATTATTCACCTAAACACTACTTATAATTGTAAGCATTTTGAATTCCACAATGATGATTTTCCTCCAGAAAGAGTAAAAAAATTTAGTAATGCTGTGTTAAAAAGTAAACTTAAAAAACCGATCTTTCATATATATGCCAGACCGGAGGACAAATTTAACGATAATAAGCTTTTATCTCTTATGCATAGAGCCGGGATTGCCCAAATTTATTGGGGAATAGAATCGGCTTGTCAGCGAGTTTTAAATATGATGGCCAAAGGAACACGCGTATCCACCCTGAGCCAGATTTTGAAGAAAAGCACGGATAATAAGATTTCTAACATTTGTTTGGCCTTCTTCGGATTTCCGGGGGAGACTACGGAAGAAGCGCAGCAGACCGTTGAATTTTTAAAGAACCATTCAGATTATATGGACAATGTAGGGTTGCAGACTTTCATTTTATCTTCTTTTTCTAAGGTCGCCATGGATTCTAAAAACATTTTAGAAATCAAGGATGATGGCAGCTATTCAGTTAAAAGAGGCAAAACGCTTAAAGAAAGCGGAATGTTTTATGAGGAGATTGTACGTGCGGTGCTGACGGGAAGCATAAATGTTACTAGAGAGGATGTTAGATTTGTTCCATCGGGATTTTATCACGGTATTCTTTATGCTTTGGTGGCACGTCATGGATTAATGTCTAAAAAAACCATATTAAAATGTCTAAAAAAGGCAAGGTTAAACAATATTTTTCCAATCATGCTTGGAGAAATTAAAAAGAAGAACAACAGAAATGTGCTTTGTCCTGCAAATTCCATGAAAACATCTTTTATTAATGGATTTATTCCTGAGAAAGAAAAAAAAATAGATAAGCTCGAAGAAAAAATATTTATTTTGTCTGATGGAAAGTCATCCATAGAAGAAATCATCCAGGCTATTTATAAGGACTTCAAGGGAAAGCATAGTAAGAGATTTGTTCATAAAAAGTGCGTGGATTTTTTTCGAGGAACATTTTCTAAAAACTGGAGCGTTGGATTTTCAAAATCTTGGCGCTCACTATCATGAGAAGCAGGAGCCTTTCGAAGGTTTCTTTACGGATTTTAGCACGCATAATCATGAGAAAAACCCAGCGCTGGTGACCGAGGCCTTCGAGATCGGCGTAAAACTTGTTTCGTAGGCAAATCTGGGTTTCCGCCCCGCAAACGGTCGATAAAACTCCGGTTGCCGCGTAGCAAGTTCGCAGGGGTGTCCGCAATGACCATATCAAGGTTTTTCGTATAATTGTAGATATCAAAACACGGTGAAAATTATGACAATAACAACTTTATCAGGAAAAACCACTCAGAGTGTCTCGGGTATGAATAAAAAACAAGACGCCATAACAAGGGTTCGGCAGTGTGTTGGATGGGCTTATTCCGAGATGAAATGGCTGACGAAAAGTGAAGCGCGGCGGGCGAACCGGCAGAGAGACAGACTGTTGCATTCCTTGCGGGGCCGGACGAATTATTGCTTTGAAAAAAATAAAATCCACACAAGCGGATTATCTCCGGGATGTTCCGTATGTGGACAAGGATTCTGGTCATGCATGTTTATCAATGGTCTGTGTAGTGCGCATTGTTTTTATTGCCCCCAAGACAGAAAAATGAAAAAGGAACGATTACCAAACACTGGTGGTGTTACGTTCAATCATCCCGAAGAATATGCGGATTATCTGGAACGGCTGGGTTTCAAAGGCGTCGGTTTCAGCGGAGGGGAGCCTCTATTGGTTTTTGAAAAATTATTGGATTATATAAGAGTTCTCAGACAAAGGTTCGGTGACCGGCTTTATCTTTGGATCTATACGAACGGTGATCTGGTAGATAAGAAAAAATTGATCAGATTAAAAAAAGCCGGTCTCAATGAGATCCGATTTAATATTAGCGCTAGGAATTATGATCTTGGCAGGGTCGCGCTGGCGATTCCTATTATTGATAGAGTGACCATCGAAATTCCGGCCATTCCGGAAGATTACCAGTTTGTCGCGACCCGTTTAGCGAAGATGCGCAAACTTGGGGTCCGATATTTAAACCTGCATCAACTTTGTGCGACACAGAATAACTATAAAGACTATATTCGCCGAAATTATACTTTTCTTCACTTTCCGTCCACCTCGATTTTTGAATCGGAGATCACAGCATTAAGGCTCATGAAGTTTGCGCTTGATCACAGAATAAATTTGCCGATTAATTATTGCTCCTCAGCATATAAAGGCAGGCTCCAGGCCAAAGGGCAGAGAGAGCGTTTGGCGTCGGTTGTTAAAAGCGATTATGAAGAATTGACTCAAACCGGGCATATTCGAAGGTTGTCTTTGCAGGCTTCATCCGAAAATATAAGAAAAATTGTCATGATGCTAAAACAAAATAAATGTCCGGAACCGTTGTTCTCTTTGAACGATGCCGGAACAGAAATTTTCCTTCACATATCATGTCTAAAGGGCTTGGATTTGGAAGGATTTAACGCTGCTCTGAATTATTTTGAACCACAGGTAGGCACCATAGGCTATTCCAGTGAGACCGCGGAAAAGGTAATATTGGATTCCCGGAAAGGGGTTTTTATAAAAAAGCAGTTGATGACCCAATACAAGGATCTAAGCGCGTTGGGGATGAAAAGTTTTCAAGAGTTGTTCTTTGAAAATGCGGTCGAAGAAGAAGTTATGAAGTCTTTTTTAAAAAATTACAAATTAAAAACAAAAGAAGATTCTGATTTAATGATGAGAGAAGCAGGTTATCTGAGAGCGTGTGAGCAATTTGAACGGTTAGAGGCGGGATTTCCGGAATTTTACTAGGAGCTCTTTCAAGAAGATTTTTGAAAGCGGTAAGCCTGTTCCTGAAGATTCTGATTCAAACGAGCGATACATAACCATTCTAACTTAGCGGGAGTTTCCCGTCTGTAAAAAACCTGATTGCAAGTAGATTCGATAGGCGGTTTTTTAGGGGGATAGCAAAGAGAGGATCAAGTTTATGCTGGCATTACTCGAGCCTTGTTGTCTGTTGCCACACCTTGTTGATGGGCCTCATCTAGGGTGCGCTATGTTAATTGCCGCTTGCCGGGAAAGGGGAATAAAAACAACCTTAATTAAGGGGCAAACCCGTTATTTAAAAGATATGTTTGTAGATGACAGTGAAGAATTGTGGAACTTAATACGGGGCTTGAAAGAAGATGATTTGAAAAAGATGGGAAAAATCGGCAATTATAAAAAATCTATTCAAAGAAAGGGGTTAAAACAATTTCGAAGTGAATTGAAGGGTTTATATCAACGCGTTGCTTTGGATAAAAATCCACGTCATTATTATGATGCGAAATTGAGATCGCGGTTTAATTGCCTTCATGAAATTTTCGTAAATTTAGAATTGTACTATCTTGCAGAATTCGATCATGCCGGGTTAGAAATAATCGATCGGTATATTTCTGAGATTATCCGAAGCAATCCTCGCTACATAGGTTTTTCATTGGAAAACTATTTTGACCCCCTTTCGCGAACTATTCGAAAACGCATAAAAGAATTGACAGGGGTTCCCATTATTGTTGGGGGCGCTCAAACTCCATTTATAGATTTTAAGAAAATAGATAAAATTTTTGAAGAAGAGTATTTTGACTACTTAATTGTCGGCGCCGGAGATTACGCCCTCCCTTCATTGATAGAAGCGCTAGAAGATGGCAGGGATCCCAAGGGAATTATGAATGTTTTTTACAAGAAAGGCGGCAGGGTCATAGATAATGATTTAGGAATTATTGATGATTTGGACAAACTTCCTTATCCTGATTATTCCCAGTTTGATCTGGATCTCTATTTTGCTCCGAAAAGGATTTTACCCCTGCAAACTGCAAGAGGGTGCAGCTGGAATAAATGCGCATTCTGTTCACATTGTAGGATTTATCAGGATAAATATAGAACATTCAGTATTGGAAAGGTCGTCGAAACCATTAAACATTTACAAAATAATTATAAGTGTTCACATTTTGTTTTTCATGACGAGGAACTGCCTCCGGGGAGAGCGAAAAAAATCAGTGATGCTCTATTGAATAATAATGTGAAAAATATTTCTATATTCAGCTATGCGAGATTGACGAGTGGTTACCATAGTAATGTTCTTTTGGGCGATATTTCTAAAGCAGGATTTTCGACGATCAATTGGGGCCTGGAATCAGGAAGTCAAAGAGTTTTAGATTCAATAAACAAAGGGACTAAAATAAAGACCATGAGCCAAATTTTAAAAAAAAGTTCAAAAAATGGAATTACAAACCTTTGTTTTATATTTTTTGGTTTTCCTGGAGAAACTAAAAAAGAAGCACAACAAACCGTAGAATTTTTAAAAAAGCATGCTGCTTATATTGACGGAGTATTCGGCGGAATTTTTGCACTTGATTCAAATTCTCAGATAGGAAAATGTCCCGAAAAATGGGGTGTAGATGTTAAAAAAAACGGTAGTTATGTTGCTAAAAGCGGCATGAGCTTTCTGGAAGCCGAGGTCTTTTATTCTGAACTTACAAAAAAATTAAACCTAAACAGCATAAAAATTTCTTCGGATAAATTACTATATATCCCATCCGGATTTAATGCCCGCATGCTGCATTTTTTGAATTCCAGCTATCATCTTTTATCCAATACATCCTTGTTGGAACGTCTAAAAGAAAAAAAGCTAGATACTATTTTCCCGATCATATTGGGAGAAATTAAAAAGAAGCACAATAGAACTGTTTTTTATCCAGTAAAAGCGAACGAAACCGTTATTATTAATCAATTCTTTCCTTCCGATAGAATGATTTTCGATAGCCTGAAAGAAAAAATATTTGTTTTGTCTGACGGAACATTATCTATAGGAAATATCGTTTTGGCCATTTGTAAGAGTTTTAAAAAAAGAGACGAAAAAGGGGATATTTATAAAAAATGCATAAACTTTTTTCAAAAAATTTTTTTAAAAAAACTTGGAATAGGATTTTCAAAATCTTGGCAGTTATAAGGCCCCTTCCCCAAAACCAAATTGGATCCAAGGCCGATTTCTTACAGGAACTTTTTTTATCCGTCGATGCCTTGCAGGAAGCTTTCATTCCACGCTTTTTGAAACTAACTAACCGGAGAGCTGTATACTATATTTTATATGGTCAGAAAAAAATTTAAAATTTTGGCTCCATTTACAAATATAGCCGAAATCGAGCCTTTAAAGAAAGCAGGCGCGGATGAGTTGTATTGTGGTTACGTTAATGATGATTTAACCAAAAAATGGCCTTTAGCGTTTAATATTTTAAATCGCAGAGGAGAAGGTGGGAGTTTTGAAAACCATGAAGATTTCAAAAAAGCGGTTAAGAAAGCCAGAGCATGCAACTTAGCCGTTTATGTGACTCTGAATGGACTTTATACTCCCGAACAATACCCGCTACTACATAAGCTTGTTAAAAGCATTGACTGTTTGGAAGGCGTCAAGGGGCTTATTGTGGCAGATATGGGCTTTTTGCTTTTTTTGAGAGAAAATAATTTTAAAAAAGAAATCCACATAAGTACAGGAGGAACCTGTTTTAATTCGCACACCGCAAAATTTTTTGAAAATCTCGGGGCTAAAAGAATAATTTTGGATAGAGCGCTTACCTCCTACGAGATTGCAAACATAATCACCAGGCTTCACACAAAGATCAATTTCGAAATATTTATTTTTGCCGAACCTTGCGGAGGATTTATCGACGGATTTTGTACTTTTTTCCATTGTTTTGAAAAAGCAAACACAGTCCAAATGGCAAAGAATATTTTTTTAAACCTTAGCTATAACACGGATCAATGCGAAAAGGGATGCATGTTTTATGGAGATGTTTTGCGCAACGGACATTTTGAAGTATTTAATGTCGCATCCCACAAGAGAATGAAGCACGGATTAAGATGGATGCGCAGCAAGGCTTTTTCTTTTGGATGTAGAATTTGCGACCTTTATGATTTGAAGGAATACCCAATAGAAAGTCTAAAAATAATTGGAAGAGGAACAAGGGCAGTGGAGCGCGTTGAGCTTATATCCAAAATCTTGCAGCTTTTATCATGTCAGGGTATTTCAAGGGAGAGTTTTCAAAAGCATTGTAAAGACTTATTCTCAGAAAGTGTGTTTAAAAACAAACAGCGTTGTACAAAATTTGATTGCTACTATCCGGATCTTTCAAAATAAATTTTTTGGGGCGGATCTGTTCCGACTCGGGACCATTTATAAGCTTAATGGGAAGCAGAATAAGTGAAATATAATTTTGAAAAAGCTTTGTTTATAAATAAACCAACAAGCGTAGGAAAAGATATCAGCAGATTGTATTTTGGCAATGAATTCTGCGAAAATCTGATCCCCGATGCAAATGTTTTAAAGGGCTGGTATGTTTTTGCGGAAAAGAAAAAAAAGAAATTTACTTTTGTAACGCCTTTTGTCACCGATGCAGGATTGGATAAGCTCGGAATTCTTTTTTCTTTTTTGAATCAACAAAAAGACGTGGAAGTTGTATTTAACGATTGGGGAATTTTTTATCTTTTAAAAAACAATTTTAAAAATCTGACCCCGGTTTTGGGACGACTTTTAACCAAGCAGCGGAGAGACCCCCGCATGTTGAAAATATTTTTAGATAAACAGAGTCAGGTTGTTATTAACGCCAAGTCGAGAAAAATAATAAAAGTCCCCAAGAAAGGGCCGCCGACATTATTTGAGCATCATCAAGCTTCGGTTATTAATGCGCCCGTTTTTCAAAAGTTTCTTTTGTCTGAGCGAATAAAACGAGTTGAAATTGATAACCTTATTTGGAAGATGAATATCGATGTTCCCCAAGCGATAGGAGTTTCGGTTTATTTTCCTTATGGCTACATTACAACCGGAAGAATGTGCTGGAAACTTTGTTTAAGCTATGCACCTTGTAAAAAAGAGTGTAAAAAGCACTTTTTTCGTTTAATGCACAAATCTTTACCCGTTCCATTCTATGCAAAAGGCAACACAGTTTTTTATAAGTCCAGCCGCCTTGATTTTGAAAGTTTACAACACCTTAAAAATCTTAGAATAGTTTATCAAGCAGAACTTCCGTGATAGTAGTCTGAAGATAAAAAAGCCCGTCCAAGAATATGATCGCATGCTCATGGGGTCCTAGGTTGACACATGGAGGGGACGATAATGGCTTTATTGGAAATTCAGGATTAGAATGTGAAAATTATGGTTTTTTGGAAATTTATTTGCCCGGTTTTTGTGAAAACAAGCCTCGGATAAGTCCGCGCGGCCCATTTTTGCGAAGCGGAAAAATGAAATAAAAATACAGCAAAAAATATGCCTAAGACACAACTCGAATTGTTTTTCAGATTCCTCAAATTCATCTTCCCTTACCGCTGGAGATGGGCAGCCATTCTTATCTTAAGCGGAATAAACAGCCTCTTGAGTCTGGTTAATCCGTATTTGGCCAAGTTGGTTATTGATAAAGCCATCGGCAATAAAGATATCCGATTATTCATTATTCTGGCATTGATCGGCGGCAGCGTATTTTTGCTGGATGCTTTTATCGGCGTAATCAAACAGTGGTTGGAGAGATACATCAAGGTCAAGGTCGGCTTTGATTTAAACCGCAAGGTTTATAAAGAACTGCAATATCTTTCCTTTGCCTGGTTCCAGGATAAATCTACAGGCGAGAACCTCTATAAAATTAGTTATGACATAGAGAGGATCAGAGATTTTATTACCACGATCCCGCCGCAGGCAGCTTCTGTTTTTCCCCAATTAATATTAACGCTGGTCATTATATTCAGGTTGGACTGGAGGATGTCTGTTCTTGCTTTATGCCTGGCACCCTTTTTACAGCTGCCCTATTATTATTTCTCCCGTAAAATGCGCGTGGTTTGGCAAACCTTGATTGAAAATTCTCAAGATGTTTTTAAAGGTCTCCAGGAGATCTTATCGCATATTCAACTGGTTAAGGTTTTTGGTCTGGAGACCCACAGTGTCAGGAAATATCTCAAAGGCTTGATTGCTGGTATAAGAATAGAGATCAAAAATCTGAGGATAGAAATTACAAACACTCTGGCCGGGCAACTGGCAAGCAAAATTATTATAGGCTTGATTACTTGTTACGGCGTCTATGAAGTGATTAAGGGCAAGATGACCTTCGGGACTTATAGTGCGATTATGGTTTATTTAGCCCAATTAATGGGGCTACAAGGTCAATTCGCGCATTTTTTTCAAACAACAGCAATGGGTCTGGTTTCCTGTCAGCGCATTGTGCAGATTCTGGATGAGCCCAAGGAAAAAACGCAGGGGAAAGCCATTAAGGCATTTGTTTTTAAAAGGGGGGATTTAGCTTTTAGAAATGTTTCTTTTGGTTACCAGAAGCAGAAATATGTCTTAAAAAATATAAGTTTTAATATGACAAACGCTGGTCACGTGGCCCTCGTCGGTCCTTCGGGATGCGGCAAGACGACGGTTTTAAACCTTATCTTGCGGCTGTATGAGCCTTGGGAAGGCCGGATACTCGTGGATGCTTATGACATTAAAAGCATCGAGCCTGGGGCTCTTAAGAAACAAATTGGTGTTGCCTTGCAGGAGCCTTTTTTATGGAATGATACGGTGGAGAATAACATCAGGTACGGCAGGGGAAATGCCACCCAGAAAGAAATGGCCGATGTTGTCAAAATCATCGGTATAGATGGGTTCATCCGGGATTTGCCTTTAGGTTATGCAACTGTTATCGGAGAGAATGCCTGCAAGATTTCGGAAGGACAGAAACAAAGGATCGCGATCGCACGGGCATTGATCAAAAAACCCAGGATTCTGATCCTGGATGAAGCAATGTCCTCGATGGATTCCGCAAGTGAGGAGAAGATCCTGGCCTCTTTGAAAAAGTTCAAGAGCGATATGATAATGATTGTCGTATCGCATCGTTTATCGGCAGTCATGCATGCGGAAAAGGTCTTTTATTTGAAGAGCGAGGACCGGATGATTATCGATACGCCGCAAAGCTTGCTGCGTAACGACCAGGATTTCATTCGGCTTTTTGCGGGGCAGGAATCAATAACCCCTAACAACGATCCAAAAAATCTGTTTTGAAACGGAAAAACAAAATGGTCAAAGTCCTTCTCTGCATTCCCCCGGACTACAGTTATGATTATCCGCCTTTAGGCACGCCGGCACTTGTCGGTTTTTTAAAATCAAAAAAGATCAATGCTTCTCAGGTCGATCTCAATCTCCGGTACCGGGATTTTCTCTGCACGCATCTTTACAGCTCGAACTTTACCCCCAATGAGAAAAAAATCTTCATCAGAAGACTTCTGAAAAAATTCTTTCAAAAGCGACTGAAAAACCGCTATTACTCGAATCTGCTCGTTCGTGACAATGGTGACGACTTACCGATTCTTTATTACGGTAATAATACCAACAGCTCGTTTTTTTTGCGGAGCGGCTCTTGTCCTCAAAGATTTTGGAACCTTATTTAAAAGACGAAAAAGAAAATACTTTTCTACAGTTTTATCTTAAAGAAAAAAGCATAAATTTTTTCCGGGATAACAAGATCGATTTCCTGGGGATTTCCGTTCTTGCGCCATCGCAGGCCATTGCGGCCCTGACGCTTGGGAACCTTGTGAAAGAAAATTGTCCGGACATCCATGTGAATATCGGCGGACAATGGCCGACACTGTATCGCGAGGCGATCGCGCGCCAGAAAAATTTATTCCGGTATTTTGACAGCATGATCGTTTTTGAAGGGGAGATCCCGCTCTGGCGGCTCGTCAAAGCATTGATGTCAAAAAAGAATTATTGCTCTCTTCCAAACGTGATCTGTCCAGGCACCAAGCTCAGGGGCCAACCGTTTTTTTTCGAAGGCGAAAACATGGATGCTTTGCCATGTCCGGATTTTGCTGGGTTGCCGCTTGACCAGTATGACAAATCTAGAAATGGCCAGGCCAATCTGACCTATGAGATGTCCCGGGGCTGTTACTGGTCGAAATGCACATACTGTGTTGATCTTCCTCTTCCGAAACCGCGTTATCGCAGAAAAAGCACTCAGTTGATCATTCGCGATATCAAGGAACTTCAAAAAAAGCACAACGCCAGAAATCTGATAATGGGAGATCCAAGCGTGTCACCCCTGCAACTTTTAGAAGTGTCGCGCGCGATCATCAAGAACAAAATAAAGATTAACTGGTGGTGTTTTGCGCGCCTAGACCCTGGTTTTAACAAAGAGGTTTTTCAGGCAGCGGCTCGCGCCGGCTTAAATAAGATCAATTTTGGTTTTGAATCTGCCAGCGAAAAGGTTTGCAACCGTCTCGACAAGGGAAACGTAACGGCGCGCTCCATGCGTGTTATCAAAGATTGCACCGCAGCCGGGATCATGGTTAGCCTGCAGACGATGATGGGATTGCCGGGGGAAACAATGGATGAGGTCTTGAAAACCATAGATTTCCTTCTTGAAAACAAAAGAAACATCGCTGAAGCCGGTTTTAATGCATATTACCTGACTCCTGAAAATTTTATTTATCGTGCCCCGCAAAAATACGGCATTAAGTTCAAAAAAAATACTGACATGCCATTTCGTTCTTTTATTCCGTTCGAAAATAAACAAGGCATGAGTCAGTTCGAGACGCTTCAGTTGTGGAAAGTCTACGAAGGGCTGCTGCATCGAGGGGTTGCTCCAATAAAAAAACGGCAGGTTCGCAAACGCAAAAGGTTTTTAACACCGCGTCTTTTAGGAGAATCTGTAACGATGTTTTTTTAAAAGAGAAGGAAAAACAACCTTGGCAGCCTAATATATCGTCTGTGGATTGTAAGCGTTGAGAAAAAAATGCAGCATAATATTAACAACCGCAAATAATCCCTTCCGGAAAAATAGAAACGGCGAAAATTTGGCACCAGGGTAGGAGACCGGGATTCTGTCTCTGGAACGGCAGAGCGCCCAGAAAAAATCATAACATGATAAAGGTAGTTTTAGCACAACTTGATACTCCCGATGGGGCTGGCACTATTCCTTTAGCTGCCGGATATTTTAAAGCAATGGCACATAAGTGCGGCCTTACAAAAAATATTGATATTGAAATTCTTGATAAAAAAACAAGTAATTTTTTTGGCGATTCTAATGTCATACAGAGCGTTGTGGAAAAACAACCGGATATCGTAGGTTTTTCTTGTTATGTGTGGAATATTGAAAGGACGGTTTATGTTATAAAGCAGATAAAATCCAGAATTCCAAACCTAAAAATAATTTGTGGGGGTACGGAGGTCTTTTCACAATATAAAAAATTTTTGAGAAATAAAAATATTGACATAATCGTGATAGGAGAAGGGGAGCTCACCTTTGTTGAGCTGCGCAGGCATTTTTTTCACAACAGACCCAGGTTAGAAGAAATACAAGGCATTGCTTTCAAGCACCACGGAAAAACAATCATTACGCCTAAACGTAGTCAGATCCGCGATGTTAACATCATTCCTTCCCCCTACTTGTTAGGCTTTATCGATGTAAAAGAATATGGGAATCTTTTCATAGAAACGTATAGAGGCTGTGTCGAGAAATGCGCCTATTGTAACTGGAACAGAAATTTCCAGGGTATCAGATATTTCTCCGAAGAAAGGATAAAAAATGAAATAAAATTGGCACGAAAAAAGAAAGTCGATTGTGAAGTCGCAGACCCTATTTTTAATTTGCCATATAATTTATCCCGTATTAGTAAAAGCATTATAGAAGCCAATAAAGATAAGGCCGTTAAGCTGTCCGTGTCGGGGCGCGCAGAGTATGTGGATCAAGAAACATTGGATGTTTTGCTGAAATGCAATGCTTCGAGCATCGGTATTGGTTTACAGAGCACAAACCCGATCGCTTTGGCTAATGTTAATCGTTGGTCTAACTGGAAATTATTTGCTCGGGGGATGAATCTTTTAAAGAAATCAAAAATTTCATTCAGGATAGATTTTATTATCGAACTACCCGGAGATACTGAACATAGCATCAAAAAAACCCTTGTGACTATCAAAGAATTTTCTAGTCCACAAGAGATCTATTGCGATATTTTGCAAGTACAACCTGATGCAGAGCTGAGAAAACAAACTAAAAAATTTAATTTAAAATTTCTCACAAAGAAACCTTATTACGTGCTATCCACCAACAGTTTATCGCGTCAGGGATTAAAGAGAACAGTGTCGTCTTGCTATCGTAAATATTATAAAAGTTTCCCAGTGCGACAAAGCAATGTCAGATTTTTTTAAAAACATACTCGCCTTCGAGCCGTTTTTGTTTTTTCCGCAAAAAGACTATTATAAAATACCCCGGAATAGTTTTTTGTTTGAAGGCAAAAGCTCTTATTTTACAGTTGAAATAGATGAGGCTAATCAGGCTCTCCAAGGAATTAAGGGTCTGGCCAATGAGTTAAAACAATACGTTGCTTTACAAACAACGATTTTTTTTAAATGTTTTCAAGTCGATCACAAACATTCCTTGATCAGGGAATTCTTAAATCAAATCTCCAAAAACAATCCCTTTACTGAATTCTCGATAATTATTGAAAACGCAGAATTTTGCGATGAACAAGCTCTGATTAAGTTGCAGGATGCTATTAACCACATATCGAACTATAACGAATCAGCAGAAAGACACTATAGAGAATTACTAGATACCCAAAGAATTTTAGATAAATGCAGTATATGCATTATACAGCCTTTCCCGACGAGGAATTTTCATAGAAAAAACAAGATGCGAAAAGAAATACCGCAAGTATCGAAAGTTAAGATTGTGGAATGGACTCCGTGGGAGGAGTCGCTGCAAAAATTATTAAAAGTTCCTGACGAATCTATCTTGATTGATCTTGGGGATTATGCTCAAAATCTGTCTCTTGCCGCCAAAGTTCTAGAATATATTGTTAAAAATAAAGCTAAAGATAAACCGATTTTTTTCTCTGATTATGCGTTGCAGATTTTTTATAATAAGGTTCTTTTAGAAAAAACTCCCTTACTGGGCATTATCCAAAAATTTGGGAACATTGTGGCAGGGATTCAAAGCAAAATGATCTATGTAAATAAGAACTCGAGTTCCGCATATTTTTTAAGATTGTTGAGTTCGTAACAAGTCTTTGATTGATACGGAGGCTCTGAAATGGCGGATTTTCTTCCGAAAACCTTTGCATTGTCCTGGGCTCGACAAGGTAATCAAGTTGTAAGCGATTGCGACAAGAGTCCAGTGTGTTTGAACGCCCTGCCAAGAACGCATGAACATATGGCCAAAGGCCAGATGCTGCTTGATGTCCTTGTGAAAGACCTCGATCCCGAAACGTTGGTTGTAGAGCCCAACAGCCCGCGCTTCGCTTATGCCAAGGTCGTTGGTGAACAAAAAACGCGTCTGGCTCCCCGGGTTTTTGGTGATCAAAAGCAGGACAGACCCGACCTTTGGCAAATGGACGATTTGTTTTGCAACCCTGAATTTCCGTTTCTTGGAAAGGCGAACAGTTTTGTAAATTCTCGATCCCTTGGCCAGGTGACTGACATTTGTTTCCCTGCCGCCGATCTTCACGATACGGTTCTTTTTGACTGCAGCAACAAAAGTCCAACCCTCTTTGATGATAGGAATGAGAATCGGGGCGCACGTGTACCAGCTGTCCATGAGAACGGTGACGTGGGCGCGTATCCGGCGTCTGAGAGAAAAGAGAATTTCCAATGCCAGCTCGACCTTGCTTTTGAACTCGCCTTTGGGACACGACATCTTGGTCCGATATCCAAGAATGGCCCAACACAACCATTGTGTCCCCGACTTCAAAACACAGGTGACCGCGCATTGACCTTTGACAATCCCAGAGCCGGAATAGTGATGACCGCCTCCTTCGATTTTCTGTCCTTTTCTGGCGCAAATGGTATCGTCGATGACCACGATAACTTCCTCGGAGCGGTTGGCCATCAAGACGACCGTTTTCCGCACCGCTTCCCAAAGTCGAACGGTCTTTTTGACCGTACCGTTGAGAAAACGTTGCAGGTTGTCGGGAAGCGCTTTGGCAAAGTTTCCGGCAATTTCTCGAGTAGAGTGGAACTTGATCAGCCAGATCAGCCCGCTCAGATAAACCAGAAAATGCCTGACTTGGGGCTTGTTCAAAACCCTCAAGAATTTGGAAAGACAAGACGAAACTTTCTTCGGGAGTTGTTTTCCCATGGCTTTCGCGCCCTCCTTGGATTGGTCTCCATAGGAGATTTCGGCCGGAAGCCATTTTATTTGAAATACTTAGAACTATTTTTTACCTCAAAATTTGCAGAACTCGAGTAAGAATTTGAGTATACATTTTCAAAAATACAATTTTCGTAATACGTTTTTAAAGCTTATAAATTTTCAAAAAATTCAAGCCGAAAGAAAAATGTTACAAAAAAAGATTTCATGAAGATCATCGCGGATTTTCACGTCCATTCCAAATACAGCCGCGCGACTTCCAAGGAAATGGAAGTCAGGACGCTCAGCCGCTACGCCGGGATGAAGGGGATCCACCTCCTCGGTACCGGGGATTTCACCCACCCACAATATTTTGCCGAACTCCAGGGCGCCCTGGAGCCGCTCGGCAACGGTCTCCTCAAGCTCAAAGATAAAACGTCGCCGGTCCATTTCATTCTAACTGCGGAAACAAGCCACATCTTTTCTGTGAAAGGAAAGACCAAGCGCGTGCACGTCATTTTGATCACGCCTTCTTTCGAGGCGGTCGCGAAGATCAATCAACAGCTCGCAAGACGCGGGAACCTTTCAAGCGACGGCCGTCCGATTTTCGGAATGCACGTTAAAGACGTCGTGAAACTCGTCCTGGACATTGCCCCCGATTCCCTGATCGTCCCGGCGCACGCCTGGACGCCGTGGTTTTCGGTGTTCGGGTCGATGTCGGGCTTTGATTCGATCGAAGAATGTTTTGAGGAGCAGGCCAAAAATATTTATGCCATTGAAACCGGACTCTCTTCGGACCCGGCCATGAACTGGCGCCTTTCAAAGCTCGACCGGCTCACACTCATTTCCAATTCAGATTCGCATTCACCGTCCCGGATCGGCCGTGAAGCGAATGTCTTTGACTGCAATATGGATTACAAGGAGGTCCTCGACGTGATCCGCAGAGGGGACCCCCGCCGGTTTCTTTACACGATAGAATTCTTTCCGGAAGAGGGGAAGTACCATTATGACGGTCACAGGAATTGCGGCGTAGTGTTTGATCCGAAGACTTCTCGGGAGAACGAGTTCCTCTGCCCGAAATGCGGCAAGAGGCTGACGATAGGCGTGATGTACCGTGTGGATGAACTCGCAGACCGTCCTGAAGGATCCAGACCGGACGGAAAAATCCCTTTCAAAAATATGGTCCCCCTGGACGAGATTATCGCGGACGTTCTGGAAAAAAGCGAAAAAGAGATTCGCACCTGTGCAAACCCACGCGTTGCGCATGGGATCTTGAACGTTCGCGAGGGGCGGGTCAAGGTCGAACCAGGGTACGACGGCGTCTACGGAAAGATCAGTATCTACGATTCAAATGGGCAGGCTTCCGCCTCTTCGTCCCAGTCCACGGCAAAGCAGGGAGAACTTTTTTAAAAAGAGACTCCGGGGCAAACTGCGAATGAATCAACGGAACGAACGCTACCGGGCAGCTTGACGAAGGATGGCAGCAATAAAGGGCTGGTATTTCATTCCGGCTTGTGCGGCCTTTTCCTTGAGGCGGGCAAGGTCACGGGAATTCATGCGCAGGTGCAGGACCGTGTCCTTGCGGCTGGCCGCGATCTCTTCGCTTTTCAAGGCCATCTCAGCTTCCAATTTCGCCCAATAATTTTTATCTTCCAGGACTGTCTTGATCCGTCCCAAGGACGAGGGTGAAGAGGTTTTTACCGCTTTTTTCGGATTAGATTTTTGGATTTTCTTCTTCACGGTCGCATTCTAGCACTTTCGTGCCGCGCGGCAACAATCTTGTATATACGATCTGTTCATACGAAATTCAGTCGGCGCCGGCCAAATTGTGTCCGCACCTTTCTCTGCCCAGACTTTTTCTTTATTTTCCAAAGGTAGCTTGGGCTGTCCTGGTTACCCTTTATCAAAGAAACATCAAAACCAGGGCTGGAATGCCTCAAATATGAGGTCTATACTACCCGGCACCAAACTCTCCCAGAGAACGACATCGTCCGGCGTTTCCTTTTTAATGGACAAATAATCAAGGAGGAAATTTATGGGAACACAAGACAAAGGAAAAGAAAGAGGCTCACAGAAGAAGGCTGCTAAACATACTCTTATGGAAAAGCGAAAGATAAAAGAAGAAAAAAGGAAAAATAAGTATTCTTAAAAAAGAAAGCGGTCGCTATTAAAGGAAGCACTGCCAAGGAGGTTATTTAACGTCTTTGAGGTGCAATTGTTTTTACAATTAATCTAAAAGCTGTATCACCATGCTCTCTGAGCGTTCTTATATTGACACCAAAATGTTACCGCAAGCGTTTGAAGCAAAACCTGCTAAAAACAACGTTTCTGTAACTTGTTTAAATTAAAACAATTCCAGCCTTCCTTTTTCTTTTACTCCTAAAAAGCATCTGATAAACATGATAAACACCCTATCGCCTCTAAAACAGGGATTTTTTCACCAAGAATGTTTAGGAGTGTGGACCTTCTTCGATGCGGAGGGGATTGAAATAGCTTTTTTAAAACTCGCCTAGCCAGTCATATTCATTAGACTTATACTACCCACCTACCTAGGGAGG
>Ga0265297_10005350_pt1 | contig 19666 bp, 11 predicted proteins | sample Munlanlwell13791_FD_192502 | JGI IMG/M metagenome (GOLD analysis project Ga0265297, IMG submission 192502) | Leachate microbial communities from a municipal landfill in Southern Ontario, Canada - Leachate well 137-91 | ecosystem: Engineered > Solid waste > Landfill > Unclassified | place...
CCGTCGCATACGTCGTCTGTCCCGTCCCGCCGTACGTTGCCGCCAACGACGCCGATGAGGACAACAACCCTGCCGCGCTGTTCACCACCACCCCCGCCGTCGAGAACGCCGACACCGTCGGCGCCACCGTAAACGTCGCCACACCCGTTACTCCGAGCGTGCTTCCTAACGTCACGGCTCCCGTCGCCTTTATCGTTCCCGCAACATCCAACGTCGTCGTTGGCGTCGCCGATCCAATGCCCACGCGGCTGTTGGTCGTATCGATGTCCAACACATTTGTTGTGCCGTCGGCCTTGTTGAATTTTATCGCCGATGTGCCATCTGCCGCCGGATAGATGATCGGAACCACCAGACTGGTGCTGATTTTGCCCGTACCAACGACATCCAACGTCTTTGTCGGCGACGTCGTCCCGATGCCGACGTTGCCGTTTGGAACAATTAACCCGTAATTATTCGTTGCGCCCGTCGCGTTGAAATATCCGGCGACGTTCGTCGATGAAGTACCAGAGCTAGTGACGGACGAATACACGCCATAGGCCGTGTGAGACGCGGCAACGCTTGCGCCAGATCTTGAAATATTCGCAACAATAGATGTTCCACTTGCGGTGCCCGCTGTCGAATTTGAAGTGAAACTAGCGATGCCTCCTGATGTCACCGAGTTGGCCACAACCTTCAATCCATATCCGGTCGTCGCCGCACTCACCACATCCAACGTCGCAGCAGGGATTGTCGAACCAATACCAACCTTGCCGTCAGAATCAAGCGTCATCGCCTGATTGGTTATGCCCGTGCTATAATCGGTGCTAGTCCCAAACTGCAAGTAACTTCCGGTTCCGGTTTCATACATCCATATCCCGGCCTTTGGCTTTGTTGGTTGATTGTCCTGCGTCGACCAAAAAATGCCGGGCGTATAAGCAGCGGCTGTATAATCCGTAACAATATTGATGCCCGAATTCGTCAGCGATTGAGTAAAGTTTGTCAGCGTCGTTGATTCATTTGCGTTATAAACGGAAAGATTTGTATTTGGAGATGTCGTCCCGATACCTACATTACCGGATGCGACGATCAGGCCATACGTCGTTCCCGTAAAATATCCGCCCGTAGCGCCAGAGCCATAGACGCCGTAGCCGCTTGCATTGACACCGGCAACGCCGTAGCCCGTCGCGCTGCTGCTCGTGCCGTAAACGCCAGACATGGCGGCTGTGCTGGCGGAACCATAAACCCCGTTGCCGCTCGTGCTGACGCCATAAACACCTGCGCCGGTACTTGTGTTCGAGAAGTATCCAACCTGTGTCGCGTTGCTACCGCTGACCGTCAAAGGATACGACGGTGTTGTCGAACCGATGCCGACGCGCGCATTCGTCTTGTCGTACACAAGCCCGGGCGCACCAGCCATTTGGCCCGCGTCGTTATACTGAACCTGCGTGTCCGATCCCGCCGCCAAGGCTTTCGCCGCGTTGCTGCTTCCCGTCACGCGCCAACGGCTGCTCGTCGCGTCGTACTGCATCGTCACCGACGTGTTCGTCGGTATCGGCAAATCGGCTTCCGTACCCGTGATAATCCGGTTCGCCGCCGTCGCTGTCGCGTTTTGGTTCGACAACGTCAATGTGTAGGACGATGCGTTATGCAGCCGGATGATCTTGCCGCTCGCGCCGCCCGTTATCCCTTGGAACGTCGCCGCTGCCGTTCCCGCGTACCTCATGCTCGATGACGTTCCCAGACCAACCGCCGCCTGCGTCCCTGTCGTCGTGTAGTCCGTGCCAAGCGGATTCGCTTCGACTCCGCTGTACGTCAGGTCTCCGGTCGCCTTTACAGACCCCACAACATCCAACTTAACCGTAGGCGTCGTCGAGCCGATACCGACATTCGTTCCGTTATCAATCAGCACGCCCGTCCCAAGCGTCGTTGTTCCCGTCCATCTTGCCACATAGTTCGCCGTGCCAGTCCCGGTGGGTGCTCCGGAAGCAGTCACAGACGACCACGTCGGCACACCGCCCGCCAATGTCAGCACATACCCGTTCGTCCCGGCTGTCAGCTTCGATAGCGTATTCGCCGCCGATGCATACAGAATGTCGCCCGTCGCATACGTCGTCTGTCCCGTCCCGCCGTACGTTGCCGCCAACGACGCCGATGAGGACAACAACCCTGCCGCGCTGTTCACCACCACCCCCGCCGTCGAGAACGCCGACACCGTCGGCGCCACTGTAAACGTCGCCACACCTGTTACTCCGAGCGTGCTTCCTAACGTCACGGCTCCCGTCGCCTTTATCGTTCCCGCAACATCCAACGTCGTCGTTGGCGTCACCGATCCAATGCCGACGTTGCCGCTTTCCATAACTCTGAACAATATATTTGTCAGGCTTCCGCTGGTGTCATGATTGTTGACAATCGCAAAAGAATTCGTTGTCCCATTATTATTCGAATCAATGTGCATGAGAATGTTTTCGGGAGCCATCATAGAAAGAGAATAATTGGTATCCTCGAAAATACCCTCGTCCGATCTCGATCTGAATTGCAGGCTAAACCCGCCGCTGGAAGCGCTTAGATTTCCTATCGTCAAATTGCCTTCTACCGCTAGTTTTTCGCTCGGCGACGTCGTCCCGATGCCGACGTTGCCGGAAGCAACAATAAGGCCATAACCCGAAGTGGAAGAGAAATAACCGCCGATGCCGCTGGTGCTTGAGCCATAAACGCCATAGCCGGTCGAAGCAACGCCGGAAATACCGTAGCCCGTTGCGCTGCTGCTCGTGCCATAAACGCCCGACATGGCCGCCGTGCTGGCGGAACCATATACGCCATGCCCGCTCGTGCTCAGGCCATAAACACCCGCGCCGGTGCTTGTGTTCGAGAAGTATCCGACCCCGGTTGCGTTAGAGTCCACCACGGTCAAAGGATACGTTGCGGTCGTCGTCCCAACGCCGACATTGCCAGTCCCATCGGGAGTTAAAAGAATATTCTTATTGGAACCGCTTTCAGTTCGTATTGTTAAATCAACTGTAGTTCCTCTTTGTTGGATAGTATCAACAGCCATATAGTTGGTAGTATCAACCATTACCGTACCGCCCAACCTTGTAATACCCACAACATGTAATGGATTACTTGGCGCAGTCGTCCCAATCCCCACGCGAGCATTCGTCTTGTCGTACACAAGGCCAGTCGCTCCCGCCATCTGGCCAGCGTCGTTATACTGTACCTGCGTGTCAGATCCCGCCGCCAAGGCTTTAGCCGCGTTGCTGCTGCCCGTCACGCGCCAACGGCTGCTCGTCGCGTCATATTGCATCGTCACCGATGTGTTCGTCGGTATCGGTAAGTCCGCGCCCGTGCCCGTGATAACCCGGTTCGCTGCTGTCGCGGTCGCGTTCTCGTTCGACACCGTCAATGTGTAAGACGACGCGTTGTGTAAGCGGATGATCTTTCCGCTCGCTCCGCCCGTTATTCCTTGGAACGTTGCTGCCGCCGTTCCCGCGTACCTCATACTTGATGACGTTCCAAGACCGACCGCCGCCTGCGTCCCTGTCGTCGTGTAATCCGTGCCAAGCGGGTTAGTCTCTATCCCGTTGTATGTCAGGTTTGCGCTAAACGCAGGATCCGCGCCGGTCACGCCTTGAAACACCGTTCCCGTCGAGCCCGCCGCCGTTACATGAATTGCGTTTGTCCCGTTACCAATCATCACGCCATATTGCGTCAGGCTCGTAACACCCGTGCCGCCGTAAGGAACCGTTATCGTGTCGCCGACCCATCCTCCGCTACCATCCGCAATGGCCGTGCCGTTCCAGTAAAGAGTGCCCAAACTGTTGTACAAATTATAGGTAACCGTCCCAGGCACGCCGCTCGCCAAATGAATGCCGGTTCCGGTTACATCGAGTGTATTAACTGGTGTTGATGTTCCGATACCGACATAACCAGTGGTCAAATCAAAAACCGTTTGAAATTTTAGATTTGAAGTCAGATTTCCAACACCAAGAATGTAACTGCCTCCACCACCTGAAATAGTAAATCCGGCATCGTCATAGCCCGTGCGACTAATGCGCACAGCCGCTCCACCGGCTGGCTGCACGACATGAAGGGGACTTGAAACCGTCGTCGTCCCGATGCCGACGCCTGTTGAGTTTATACGCATCCGCGCTGTAGGCGTATAACTAGTGCCCACAGTTAATCCTGAATCTGTAAAAAACATTACCGAATTTGAACTGCCATTTAATGTAACGATTGACGCCGTCGTACTCTTGGCAATCCAATTTGTTCCATCGAACGCCACGCCACCGGATAAGTTCATGGTGCTCGTAGAGTTGGCCTGTATGTAACCGCCATTATCGCTGCCGGTGCCGCTGAGATGCAGCTGGTTAACTTCTGTGCTATTCCGAATGTCGAGCAAATACGCTGGCGCATTTGTCCCGATGCCAACATTGCCCTCGATAATCGCCCCGTTTGTCGGCGCGGCCGTCGCGGCAAAGTTTGCGCCGACTGAAAGATTTCCATGAACGCCAAGCGTCGATGCCGCACCTGTCGTCCCGATGCCGACATTGCTGCCATTTTGATACATCACGGAGTCGCCGATTGAAGTGCTTGATGTAAAGACGGGAATGCGGTTGGTCGTTCCAAAAACCGACCCTCCCGAACCTCCGGTCATAAGCTTGAGGCCGCTCCAGTACAAATCGCCGGAGCTGTTGTACAAATTATAAGTTGTCACGCCAGGCACGCCAGTCGAAAGATGAATGCCCGTTCCGGTAACATCGAGCGTATTAACCGGCGCATTGGTTCCGATGCCGACCCTGCCGAGCGTGTAATAAATATCGCTGCCGTTGTTGAGCCACTGGCTGGACGTAATGGCGTTCGCAAAAGACACCCACGCTCCGGCGTAATAACCCTCGAACAAATCCGTGGTCGTGTTGTAACGGATCATGCCGGTCGCAGGAGTGGTCGGTTGCTGCCCTGTCGTTCCGATAGGAACAATGACTGCATCGTTGTTTCTGCCGAGATCAAGCGATGACCGCGCGGGCGCGCTGGAACCAATCGTCAAGCCCGTATTCGTCCAATACCCTTCCACATCTCCGTCGATCGTAAAAGTTATGGAATTGGTACCAACGACGATTGTCGAGTCGCCGTTTGTAATATCGTCTATTGGAACAAGCACGGCCGAGGTCACGCGCCCATAAGCATCAACATGCACCTGATTAAACGGCCCGCCGACATTCGAAATATTTGTGGTGTCCATCCGAAGGTAACTAAGCGTCCCCGAAGTCAGATTGCTTGCATTCGTGCCGCCGAGATTTGCCAAAGCCTCAGATGCCGTTGTTTTCCCCGTTCCGCCGTGGACGATATCCAAAACGCCGTTCACATCCGAAAGATTGACGCCGGTTATCGTGCCGCCGTTGATAGTGCCGGTAACAGTTAAGTTGCCCCCTATCGTCGCATTGCCTGAAATTCCGGCAGAAGCGCCGCCCAATGCGCCGGTAGACGTAACGGTTCCGCCGGTGACTGTCGTTCCGGAAACGGTGGTAGCGGAAACGGAATTTGCAGTAAGCGCGCCTGAGATCGTCGCCGCGCCAGCAGATACCGATCCCGCCGTTACTGATGACGCTGAAACGCTCGAAGCTGTTACAGCGCCCGCCGTGACGCCTCCCGACTGATCGACCGAGAAAAGATAGGTCGGCGGGGTACCTGGAGTCATCGTGCCGACAGTCAAATACGGAAGAGAAGTTCCTGTCGACACCGCCGTCGTGCCGATGTGAACTTGGCCATAAGTTTCAATTGACGTGCCTGTTATCGCCGAGGTTGTTCCGATGGTCATCGTGCCCAAAACGACGGTCTCACCCGTCGCCGCCGCAACAGTGAAAACGCTGGAGCCAATCGACAAATTTCCGCTGCCGTCTATGCTGAAAGGACCTGTGGCCGAATCCGTTGCCGCCGATAACGATCCTCTGAACGTCCCGCTTGAAGCAGACAGCGCGCCATTGGTCATCGTCAGATTGCCGCTGGATAACAAGACGCTGCCGTTAGAAAGCATCACGCCTCCATTGGTCAGCGTTAGGCTGCCGTCGGTCATCGAAAGACTGCCGGAACCAAAAATAACATTGGCATTGGTTAAAGCGAGGCTCGTTGCAGATGTCCCCGTCAACGTAAGGTTTCCCGGCACCGTCATATTGCCCGACGAGTCAACCTTCACGCCCGTCGCGCTGTAAGAAGCCTCAGTCGTTGTCGTTCCTACTGACGTCACCTGCCATACTGACGCTCGATTGACGGCTGTCGCCGCGTTCACAAGCGTCGAATAATTTCCGGACGATGTCGTGGGAGCCTCGCCGCACTTTGTGGTTATGACGCCGTTCGCGCCGCCCGAAATAATTTGAAACGCAGGAGACGATGAAGAAGGAGGATTGTTCCAACGGCAGACAACATAGTGATGCCCCCACGGATCGATTTGCTTCATCCCTGCGGAGGGCAAAAAAGTACCGACGCCTGCGGGCGGATTTGTTCCAGAAGAAACATATGTTTCAAGCTCGCCCGAAACAGGCGTTGGAAACCGCGCATCGCTGGCTGCCGTCGTCGGAATGGGCTGTAATGAAACGGGCGTCGAACTTGGGCAATCGCTGTCAGTCACACCGGATATGCCCGGCGGACACAGCACGGGGGTACCGGCGTCGCTACCCAACACAGACGTTGCCGCCATAGTCGCCGACGCAGACTCGAGATCGTTCTTGACCCCGATGCTGTTAACCAAAGCAATGTTGTTTCTGAGACTCTGGCTGTAGCCGCTAAAAAGAACGCCGGCGCCGACGCCGACGAGTCCGAGCATATAAAGGACAGGCGCAACACCAAAACCCGCACGCCAGCGGTTTCTTTCTGTTTTCTGCCGACTCTTGCTCTGGACCATCTCTTTAACCATCGCCCCCGCTCCGCGCATACAGCCGCGTATGTGCAAAAACCTTCGGCGAAAAGAGTTTTGCGAATCAAAACTATATGAAAAACCTTAAGAAATTGCCAAGGTGCGAGCAAGCCAAAAACCCGTGCAATAGTTAAATATTGCCCGAAGACCCCTAAAATCGATTCGAATTCAAAACGACTATTTTCCCGACAACAGCTTGTCGATATCTTCCTGGCTAATGGCGTTAGAAGGAAGTTGAGGGCCGTTTAACAAGCCCTTTTCGGGATCGGCCGCATGAACATTCTTGGTCAAATGCTCACCCCCGACGTGATGAATCTCGTCTCCCATTGCTTTAACGATGGCCTCAACACGCGCATCAATATGCTTGAGTGTCTCGACAACCTTTGTAATGCGCTGACCTGTGACGTCTTGGAAATTGCAGGCCTCAAAAATCTTGGTCGTGCACCCGACAAGCCTCTCGTTGATCGGCGGCGCGCACTCCGCTGCGATGGAGCTCATCTCGTCGCAAACATCCATAATACGATTAGTGGCGTCTTCAGTCGCCCCCACCACGGCGTCTAATTCATCAGTCGCGTCAGGAATAAAACTTGTGCTGATATCATCGGGTTTGATCGAGGCAATCTCGTTTTTTGCCTGACGGATATAGTGCGCCAGCTCTTCAAGCTCGGAATAAAACTTCAAATCTGCGGCGGAAACATCGCCTTCTAAGGATTGGATGACTTGCCGTACGACAGCGGCGACCTCTTCATGCGTCAAAGGCGTTTTGACCGAATTGTGCGCGGCTTCGATTTCTTTTCGCAGACGATTTTGAAAATCTTGCGATTGCGGGGTCATGGAATGTACCTTAGAAATTGCCGAGAACGGCGGAGATCTTCTGCTTCAACGTTTCTGCGTTGAACGGTTTGACGATATAATTGTTAACGCCCGCCTCTTTAGCCGCAACGACATTTTCTGTCTTGCTCTCGGCAGTGATCATGATAAACGGCGTCGCCTTAAGCGCGTTATCGGCACGAACTTCTTTTAACAACTGCAATCCTGTCATCGGCTGCATGTTCCAGTCCGAGATGACAAGGCCAATCGGCATTTCACGCAAAACTCGCAGCGCCATGCTCCCGTCTGTTGCCTGATGAACACTCTTGAACCCAAGCTGCTTAAGCAAGTTTTCAATGATTCTAAGCATTGTCTTATAGTCGTCCACAATGAGGACGTTCATGTTCATATCGACAGCCATAGATCACCTGAAGCTAAGGAAGGAAGGACCCCGCTCGGATGCAAAGCTAGAACAAGAAAATAAATAAAGTGTTACTGTCTATTCTGAGCGCCAGAGCCACGAACCTAAAACACAAACCGAGCTTTTTATCAACCGAAAGTAGAAATAAATCCGACGCTAACCTACTTATCGTAAGACAATAAACTGCTTACAGGGACATCCAGGCGTGTTCGACCTTTCAAAAAATCGAGTTCAATAACGAAGGCGGCGTGAATCACTTGAGCTCCAACCGAACGAATGAGGCCGACGGCCGTGGAGGCCGTTCCGCCCGTGGCCAGAAGATCGTCGCAAAGAACGACTTTATGGCCTGATTTTATTAGCCCATCCTGAATTTCTATGGTGTCTTTGCCGTATTCCAGGGCATAGGAACGGGAGGTTGTTTTTCCGGGCAATTTTCCTTTTTTGCGCACCATGACAAAGCCAAGCCCCAAATGCGCCGCCAATGCCGCACCTACCAGAAACCCCCGCGATTCAATGCCCACAAGGATATCCGCGTGCAAGGGGCCGACAGTATCGCCAAGGCGCGTGATCGTCTCGCCCCATGCCTGTGAATGCGCAAGAAGCGTCCCTATGTCATAAAACAATATGCCGGGCTTCGGATAATCCGGAACGGCGCGAATATGGTCTTTAAGATTGAGCAAAGGAGGCCTCCGTTAACTGTTTTGTAACCGGAAAATAGCCTATACTGCTTTGCCCAAATTCCGCAACCAAAGATTTGGGAGTTTGTTTGCTGTGCGCGAAGTTAGAAAAACCCCTTTCAAGGTGAGCTTATGCCCTCAACCCTGACTCAAGCCGACGTTGAGAAACTTTTAGCCGAACCGTCTCCTGCGGTTCGCGCCGAACTGGCGGGGAAGCTCGCGCAGGAAATTGAAAATCCGAGTCTGACCGAGGCCGAAACCGCTTTGGCTCAGGATATCGTGCGCATCATGGCGCGGGACGTCGAGACAAACGTCCGCATCGCTTTGTCACAAAATTTGCGTAGCGCGACGCATTTGCCTCACGACGTTGCCGTCAAACTCGCCAATGACATCGAGAGCGTCGCGCTTCCTATTCTGGAAAGCTCGACCGTTTTAACCGACGCCGACCTTATTGAAATCGTCCGCAAGGGCGCGCCCGCCAAGCAGGAAACCGTCGCTGGCCGCGTAGGGCTTTCGGAAAACGTGTCTGACGTTCTCGTCACGACGGGCGTTGAAAAAGCCGTTGCCAAGCTCATGGACAACGTCACGGCACAGATTAGCGAAAAGAGCCTCGACAAAGCCGTTGACCGTTTTTCTGCGAACGAAACCATCAAGGAAAAAATCGTCAAGCGCCCCGTTTTGCCCCCCGCCCTTACGGAACGCCTCATCACGATGGTCGCGGACAATATGCGCGACTACCTTGTTTCGCATCATCAGGTTTCGCCTTCCGTCGCCGCCGACGTCGTCTTGCAAAGCCGCGAACGCACGCTTGTCGGCCTGACGGGACGGTCAAGCATTGATGATCTTGAGAAGATGCTCGTCCAGATGCACACGAATAAGCGCCTGACGCCGTCCATCGTCTTTCGCGCTTTGTTCATGGGCGATATCACTTTCTTCGAGATGGCGATTTCCGTCATGGCGAATATTCCGCTCGTCAACGCGCGCATTCTCATTCACGACGCAGGACAACTCGGCTTGAAATCGCTTTACGATAAGGCCGGGATGCCGAACGATTTCTTTTCGATGGTTCGCGGCGCGATCGACGTCTTGCATGAAACGGATTTGGAAGGCGACTCCGACGACCGCAAGCACTACCGCGCAACAGTCATCGAGCGCATTCTGACGAAGTATGAGAATATGGACGACGAAAACGTCGATTATCTGCTCAGAAAATTGGGCGACCTTTTAAGTCCCGCCGCGTAAATCAAAAAGCGCTCTAATACTTCAGATATTACGATTATAACTCATCCTTCGTGGCGAAAGCGCAAAACGGAATTAACGATTTTTATTACGATTATAGACCAAAAAAGGGGTCTATTTTTGAGCTATAGGCTGTGAAAAGGGGTCGATTCTTGGTCTATAGCCATTGAATTTTTTGAGGCCGCATTCTTGAATACACCCGCCGGAAATATTATTGCCGACCCAGTTTGGAAATGAAGAGCCTGTGGACGTCCGAGGACTTCGTCAACTCTGGGTGGTAGGTCGCCGCCATGTGGAGCCCCTCTTCGACCAGCACCGGATCGCCATTGTAGAGCGCGAGGACTTTCACGCCCACGCCCACGCGACGAATGATGGGGGCGCGGATAAAAATGGCTTCCAGTTTTTTCGCGTTCATGCGTTTTTGAAAATCGGATTCAATTTCTATTTCGGCGATGCGGCTTTCGTTCTGGCGTCCGTAGGCGTTTCGCTCGACGGTCATATCCATCATCCCAAGACTTTCTTGCGCGGGATGTGTCGTCTGAGTGGCCATAAGAACGGCGCCTGCGCAGGTTCCGAAAACAGGTTTTTCCTTCCCGAATTGCTTAAGCGCGTCGATCATAGCGTCGTAATGCAAAAGCTTGATCATCGTCGTGCTTTCGCCGCCCGGTATGATAAGGCCGTCGATAATCCCGAATTGACTCGTTTCGCGCACCAGAAGCGGCGCAGCCCCTGCCCGCGCTATCGCCGCTTCGTGCGCTTCGAAATCGCCTTGCAGAGCTAAGATGCCGATGGTTTTCATGGTACCGATTCCCTACGAATGTTAACGCTTTCCGTCACTATACGCGTCTTGAGTCATGCGTCGCGCAGACGTGCTCCGCTGGATTCCCGCTTTCGCGGGAATGACGAATTAATTACCAGCCGCGTTTTTGCATTAATTCAGATTCGGGGATTTTGGCGATGTCGAGACCCGGCATCGCTTCGCCGAGCGTGCGGCTCGCCTCAAGCAACTTTGCCGGATTGTCGTAATTCTTGGCCGCCGATACAATGGCAACGGCGCGCGCAGCCGGATCTGATGATTTGAAAATTCCCGACCCCACAAACACAGCCTGTGCACCAAGCTGCATAACAAGTGCAGCGTCCGCAGGCGTCGCAATGCCGCCCGCCGAGAAATTCGGAACGGGCAAGACGCCCGTTTTAGCCACGAGTTCGACGAGCTTGAGAGGCACGCGGTATTCTTTGGCCTTCTTGGGCAACGCTTTTTTACCAAGCGCCTTAAGTTCTTTCATTTGTTCCACAATCGCGCGCATATGGCGGACGGCTTCGACGACATTGCCCGAACCGGCTTCGCCTTTGGTGCGTATCATCGCGGCGCCTTCATTAATCCGGCGCAAGGCTTCGCCGAGATTGCGCGCCCCGCAGACGAACGGCGTTTTGAAAACCGTTTTGTCGATGTGATGTTCTTCGTCGGCAGGCGTGAGAACCTCGCTTTCGTCGATGAAATCGACGTCGAGAGATTCCAGAATGCGCGCTTCCATAAAATGCCCGATGCGCGCTTTGGCCATGACGGGAATGGAAACCGTTTCCATGATTTTTTCAATGACGCCGATGTTGGCCATGCGCGCCACGCCGCCATCCTTGCGGATGTCGGAAGGCACGCGCTCAAGCGCCATGACAGCGACCGCGCCCGCATCCTCGGCGATCTTGGCTTGCTCGGCATTCGTGACGTCCATGATGACGCCGCCCTTGAGCATCTCGGCAAGGCCGACTTTGAGGCGAAACTCTTTGCTTGTGAAATCGTACATATATTCTCCTATGAAAACCCCAGACATCAAAGCCTTAGGCGCGGTACTATAGGCAAGCTTTTTAGCCCCCTGCAAGATTTATAAAATTTCACTTTTTGGTCGTTTTTTTCACCGTCGTCTTAACTGTTGTCGTCTTTTTAAGATCGGGTATCTTAGCGGCGGATTTTTTGGTTTTCGGCTTTTTAGCAACGGCTTTTTTGGCTGTCGTTTTCTTAACAACGGTCGCTTTAGCCGCAGGTTTTTTTACGGCAGGCTTCTTAGCTACGGCTTTTTTGGCTGTCGTTTTCTTAACAACGGTCGCTTTAGCCGCAGGTTTTTTGGCAACGGCTTTTTTAACCTCTTTCTTTTTAACAACGGCTTTTTTAACCCCTTTCTTTTTAACAACGGCTTTTTTTGCCGCGGGCTTTATGGCCACAACATCGGGCAGCCCGCACGCCTTATTAATGGCGCGATAGGCCGGCAAAGCACCCGTTAAAGCAAACTTGTCGGTCAACGTCGTCGCGCGACCTTGAGCGGGAATGGAGGAAAGCTGCGCACTTGTCGAATTGCGAAGCACAACGGCAATTTTATGATCGGTGATAGGATCGCGCGCCCAAGCCGTCTCTTTGACGGTGAAAAGGTCGAAAGACTTTTTGCCAAGCCGCAACGTAACGCCATGCTTTGTATCAAGCGGTATGCCCGCGCCATAGCTGAAGACGTCGCTACTCGCCTCAACAGGCCGGTGAGTTATCATAAGGTATGACTTTCTGCCGGGGGATTTTCCTGCGGGCTTAGTCGTTTTTGCCGTCACCATATAGCACACGGTCTGGCTGCCCTCGCCGTCCGCCATGGCGTGCCAGACGCCGAAAGTTCCAAGATTTTTTTCCTTGCGCGCCTCGGCGGCTTCCGAAGACGCAACAGAAAACGCCGCCAAAAAAACAAGCGCGCAGGCAATAATGAGGTTGTTCAGAATTTTGAACTGCATTTCCGGCTGAACTCTCCCTCCCTTCGCGTTTTAACTTCTGTTGTCCTTCTGGCAATTGCCGTTTCGCGCCCCGCGAGGGGGGAGAAAATTATTATTGCGTTTTTATTTTCCCTAAAGATGCCTGAGACGTCCTGTTAACGACGGGATTAAGTATCGGCGCCAACGCTTTCAACATTTGCGACGATAAGGAGCTGGTGAAAACGTAATCTTCCGCGTCCTCGCCTGCAACATGAGCCGTAATTGTGCCAAAAATGCGGTCGCCTATATAAAAAGCTATCGTGCCCGTGCGGTTGACAACGCGCGATGAAATAAGGCGTCCACCCGCCGCAAACTCGTCATACCGATGATCGCCCGTACCTGTTTTGCCGCCTATCGGCAACGGCTTGCCCGAAGTATCGCGATAAGCATCCTTTGCACGCGACGCCGTGCCGAAAGCGACGACTTCCCCCATTGTCCTCTTCACGACGCGCGCGACGACAGGCGACAGAACCTCTTGCGGAAGCGTATGGGGATTAAGTTTAAGCAACGTCTGATAAGGCGTATCTTTGCCGAATTCCAAGGCTTCAAAACGCTCGACGGGTTTTTTCACGCCGTCGGCCAAAATAATGCCGACCAATTCTGCCAATGCCCCCGGGCGATCCGCCGAACTGCCGATGGCTGTCGCGTAAGAAGGAACCAGATGATCAAACGGATAGCCAAGCCGCGCCCAGCGTTTATGAATGTGCGCAAAAGCGTCTTCCTCAAGCATGATGCGGATGCGCGTGTCCTGAGCCTGTTTTCTTCCCGATTTATACAGCCACCCGTAACTGGCGATGCGCATGGGACGGCTGGTTTCCATAAGTTCGCGGTATGAAGCTTTCGGATTTTTCTGCCACGTTTCAAGCAGCCACAATTCCATCGGATTGATGCCCGACAGGTACGCGCGGTCTTCAAACGAATATTTATCGGGAGTATAAGTGTCGTATAATTTTTTAAGCCTTTCCTCGGACACAGGTCTGCCTACCTCGTGTGTTTTCATGAATAGAACGTAGGAAGCGTAGTTTGCTTCTTTCTCCAGCGACCGGAAAAGAATCGTGCGCGCAACAGGCCCTTTGTGTGTGTCTAAAAGCACTTTTAGCAGGCGCGCTTGGGGCGTTAGCCCGCTGTAGCTTGCGATAGAGCGACTTAAAAAGATGCCGCCTTCCTGATCGGCAAAACGTTCCAGATACGCGCGGCGCGCCGAGGCTTCGTTTCCGTTCAGCAATTCGTCTTTCGTCCGCGGCCCCTGCCCAATCGTATAGTTGACGATGTCGCGCATCACGCGAACGAACACCAGATTCACGGAGTCGCGAAAAGCTTCGCGGACGCTCATGACTTTAGAATCTTCCTTGCGTTCAAAATTATGGAAGGTATGCGCGCCCCCGCCCGTAAAAAAGACCTCGTGCGGGCTTGCCGAATAGCGGCGCCCCAGCGAAGCTTCAAGCATCTCGTCAAGCTCGGCCTCGGGATGCACCATAAGCCATTTGATCGCCCATGACGTCAGATTATCCGGCGCATCTTCGCCCAAATCTTCCAGATCGTCGTTCCCCAGCCCCGCATAGCGGCGATGCAGCTCGGCCACAATCTCAAGATAGGTCACGAGCGTCCTTAATTTGGCGGTCGAGCCGAGATCGAGCTTCATGCCTTCGTTCATATCGAAGGGCCCATCGATGGTATCGGCCTGAAGGCGGATTTTGTTGCTGTTTTCGCCCTGTTCGTAGAGCACAACGCTCCACTTGATTTTTGCAGGGTCGTTATCGGGCTTTAAAAGACGAAAGCCGTAAAACCCATGGGCCTCAAGAAAATCCTTGTTACCGACTTTTTTGAGAAAATCGACAAGCTTTTGCTGAGCCCCGCTGTCGAACGTCGTCTGGCCGGAAAGATCGAGCCTGTCCACTTCGTAAAGCTTTTTCAGTCCCAGAAAATCCATTAAGTGCATGCGTAAGGCATTGACGGCTTTTTGTTCGATATACGGCGGCTCTGGCGGATCAGGCGCTTCTTGCAAAAAGGTCAACGTCGCGGCCTTCGTCGCGCCGTGCAGCGCACTTGATATGACATTTGCTTCTTTAAGACGATCCAACGTCGTATCGATAAGCCTATCAAGCGCAGCATGGTTCGTTTGCAGATAAGTGCTTGGCCTGCGCTGCGCCAAGATCAAACCCAATGTAGCGCGGTAAACGTGCGCTTTGGATTTTAGAAGCCCTTCATTTTCTTCTCCCAAATTCAAAACGCCTGAAGCCGCATCCAAATCCATCCCGAACCATGCCCACAAGCCGTCGCCGATGCTGTTGATTTCGCCGAACCCCGGACGCGCCGACAAGGGCGTGCTGTTAAGATAATCGAGAACAATCTTCTTCCGGGCTTCGCGCGTATCGGGGCCATCGAGATAGACACGTAAGGAAGCCGAGGCGATTTGCTTCAATTTTTCAATAGCGCTTCCTGTCTTGCCTTGGGGAGAGAAACGGAATTTCTCGATCTGCGTTGCGAGCGTGCTGCCGCCGCCGGCGTTAAAATCGGAATCAAAAAGGCGGACAACCTGCCCGAAAAGAGCATAAAAAAACCGCTCCCACTCGATGACGGGGTTGCGCGTGATCGCGCCGTCTTTAAGCAATTTCCGGTTCTCGATGTAAAGCAGCGTCGACAAAAGCAGCGGCGGGATGTCTTCGAATTTTGTAAAAACATGATTGGGATACGATGCCGCGTATATTTTCTCGCCCCCACGGTCGTAAAGCGTCAGCCCCGCCACCGTTTTAGGGCGATAAATGGGATAGAATCCGCGTTTAACAAGGCTGGTGTACGTCTCCGATGCGCGCATTTGCGAAGCAACGATAAAATCATTCCTCTGCAACGCTTTGACGTAAAACGGCAGATAACTGTAGCCTAATCTTTCGTTGTAGGGCCCTGCTTTAGGCGTGCGCAGGTTCGGATTTGCCTCCGGCTTCATCTCGAAAGAAATGCGGCGGTCGAAGGACGAAAGCCATGCCGCCTGCACCTTCGACATATACATCTCATTAAAGATGAGGCTTTCAATAAGGAGACAGACGCCAAAAAATAGCGCGAGGGGCAACACCCAATTTGTCCCGCTTTTTTTGTGTCGGGAACGTTTGGGCACAGACCGGTGTGCGGTTTTTTTTATACTTTTAGAATGTCGCACAGTTTTCCAACCAATTCGGCGCGCGGCACCTCAATTTGCGTTTTGGCATTCATGTTCTTGACAAGGACGGAGCCCTTCGCCTGTTCGTTTTCGCCGAGCAAAAGAACAATGGGAACGCCCGTTTTATCGGCATATTTGATCTGCTTGTCGAGCTTGGCGACCTCTAGCCAGTTTTCGACGCAAAGCCCCGCCGCGCGAAGTTCGGTTGCGAGCGCGAGATAAACGGCGCCAAGCGCGGGATCAAGCTGCGCGATCATAACCTGAACGGTGCTCGGCGCGGGCGGCAATAACCCGCAAGCATTCAGTTGATCGAACAGGCGCGTCAGACCGATGGAAATGCCGACGCCCGGAAGCGTCGATTTGGTGTAATGGCTTGCAAGATCGTCATACCGCCCGCCCGAGCACACGCTGCCGAATTCGGGATGCGCGTCGATGAGCGTTTCGTAAACCGTGCCCGTGTAATAATCGAGCCCCCGCGCAATGGCGAGATTGAGCTTCATGCGTTTTTCGGGGACACGGAGCGCACGCAACGCCGCGACCATCTGCGTAATTTCTTCAAGCCCTTGCTTGAAAACGGGGTTGTCGACGCGCAAGGCATTAAGCGATTTCAAAATTTCATCGTTGGCGCCTTGATGCGTAATCAGATGCAGCAAATTTTCCGCCGTATTGCTTGAAATTCCCAGCGCTGAAATGTCCTCTCTCACTTTAGCCGCACCGATTTTGTCGAGCTTGTCGATCTCGCGTAAAATCAGTTTCTGTTTTTCTTGATCCTCAACGCCATAACTCGCCAACAGACCTAAAAGGATTTTCCGGTTACTGAAATGAATCGTAAAGTCGCCGACTTTCAGCTCTTCGAAAATCTGCACGATGATGGCCGGCAATTCGGCGTCATAGGCGGGACTTAGTTTGTCCTTGCCGATAACGTCGATGTCGCATTGATAGAATTCCCGAAAGCGGCCTTTTTGCGCACGCTCGCCCCTGTAAACGCGCTGCATTTGATAGCGGCGGAAAGGAAAAGCAAGATCGCGCTCATGCTCGGCGACATAACGCGCAAGCGGCACGGTCAGATCGAAACGCAAGGCCATATCGGCCTCGTGACCTTGCTGCACGTCGCCCGTCGATTGCACAAAATAAACCTGCTTTTCGGTCTCGCCGCCCGATTTTGTCAGGAGCACGTCCTTGAGTTCGAAAACCGGCGTCTCGACGGGAACAAAGCCGAATTTTTCAAAACCGCGCCGAATGACGTCGAACATATGCTGAAATATTCTTTGCTCGCGGGGAAGAAGTTCGAGCGTGCCGGATGCCGTGCGTGGAGTGATCATCGGATTCAGGTTTCTGATTCTAAAGTGTTAAAGACGACCGATTATACAGCCCTCTATGTAAAATTCTTCCTGAATTTTCGCGCCGGAATCGCGGCGTTTTGGGGCTTTTTCCCGGTGTTTACGGAACCAGCCGATAAACATAATCGACGGCCTTGGGCGCGGCAGACGTTGCGCCGGTACAATTGGTAATGGCCGTTGCAAGAGTCCAGGGCAATGAGTTGTTGGCTGCAACCCGTCCCGTTCCGTTTATATAGACATCGACAAGCCCCGGCTGCGTTAAGGGATTCGAGTTTCTCATTACGGCTTGGACGCAATCCCCCATATTTGCAAAACGAACCTCAATGGCAAACAAAGGAACATTGGCCACGGCGGCGCCAGAACAATTTGTGCTTCCCGTAGCCCGCCATCCGCAAACAGAAAGCGTATTGACGCCAAACGGCGTTGTGACCCTTGTGACAGAGGGCTGAACCGTGCTGCCGGGAAAAACGTTTCTTGCCTTGAGCGTCGTCATCATCGTCGTCATCGTCGTCGTATCAAAATAGGCCTTGCCCGCATAGTTGCCGCGAATATTGTCAACGATTGTTCTAAGCTCATCGGAGAAATCGTTCTGCCTAACGCTGTTTCTCATACCGGCGGCCATAACCCAAATGCTGCCAAGAACTGCGCCCACGACGCCTAAAACAATGGCGGTCTCCGTCAGACTGACACCGCGCGTCGAGCGCTGTTTTTGCGCAAATTCTAACATCATTTTATCCTCCAACCGGGCATAGCTGTCAGGTATAAAAGATTAGACTTTAGGATATGTTAATGCACACCTCGGCTTCACGCGAACGGCTAATAACCGTTGATGAGCAAGCTCTTTAAGGTCTTCATCTCTTCGAGCGCACGGCCCGTTCCGAGAGCAACACAAGACAGCGGGTCTTCGGCAACCGAAACCGGCAAGCCCGTCGCATGACGCAGAACGAGGTCGAGATTGCGCAACAAGGCGCCCCCGCCCGTCAGAACAATGCCTTTGTCCACGATATCGGCGGCAAGTTCGGGCGCTGTGTTTTCGAGCGCAACCTTGACGGCTTCCAGAATAGCGCTGACCGGCTCTGCCAAAGCCTCTGCGACTTGACGTTCCGTGATGACGATTTCCTTAGGCACGCCGTTCATCAAATCGCGGCCCTTGATTTCGGACGTGCGGCCTTCGCCGTCCTCGGGCGGGCACGCGGAGCCGATTTCTTTCTTGATGCGTTCCGCCGTGCTTTCGCCGATCAGCAGATTATGATAGCGGCGGATGTAATTGATAACCGCCTCGTCGAGCTTATCGCCGCCGACGCGCACCGAACGCGAATAGACGATGCCACCGAGCGACAACACGGCGACTTCGGTCGTGCCGCCGCCGATATCGACGACCATCGATCCCGTCGGCTCCGTCACCGGAAGCCCGGCTCCGATCGCAGCCGCCATCGGTTCTTCGATCAGAAACACGCGGCGCGCGCCCGCCGACTCCGCCGATTCCTGAATCGCGCGGCGTTCGACCGCCGTCGATCCGGACGGCACGCAAATGATGATCTGCGGATTGGCAAAACTTCTGCGGTTGTGAACCTTGCGAATGAAGTGCTTGATCATCTCTTCCGCGACTTCAAAGTCCGCGATAACGCCATCGCGCAAGGGGCGGATGGCCTGAATATTTCCGGGCGTACGTCCGAGCATCATTTTGGCTTCGTCGCCCACGGCCAGAACGTGGCGTTTGCCTTTGCTATGCGCAATAGCGACAACCGAGGGCTCATTCAGCACGATTCCGCGGCCTTTAACGTAAACGAGCGTGTTCGCCGTACCGAGATCGATGCCCATGTCGGCTGAGAGCAAACCTAACAGATTGGAAAACATGGATTATTACCTAAAGCGGGAAAGACTCATTGCTCGGAGATTAGACGAACTTTCTGACACCGTAACCTCTTTTTCGCAAGAGTAAACTTGGCGGCAGCTTATTCGCGCCTGCGTTAAGCATTAAATCGAAATCCGCGCGCACGCCGCGTTAAGGTTTTACCTCTCTCAATTTGAAAATTGTCCGGGATCAGACCTACCAAAAATGGTTATGTCCCGAAGAACATTGAAGAAAGCATATTCGTTTCTTGACAAAGGGCTCAACATAAACAGAATGCTCCGGTTAAGAAAAAACAATTTTTCCCGATAAATTATGGGACATAAAAGGAGAGTATTATGATGGAAGCATCTTCAGTATTTACGTCAGGTATGGATCTTAGAGCGTTTTCCTATCATACGAGATAGCCTGAGTTGTTGAGATAAGCGGCGCATTCTGAGGGTGATATAGACCTGATGATGCGAGCGATGGCTTTGTAGAGGGCAGAGATAGAGCGTGCCGCCGTT
>Ga0265297_10005351_pt1 | contig 19664 bp, 15 predicted proteins | sample Munlanlwell13791_FD_192502 | JGI IMG/M metagenome (GOLD analysis project Ga0265297, IMG submission 192502) | Leachate microbial communities from a municipal landfill in Southern Ontario, Canada - Leachate well 137-91 | ecosystem: Engineered > Solid waste > Landfill > Unclassified | place...
TCTGGTATCGAACCCGAAGGGCTCCTTCTGAATGAAACTCTCGCCATTGATTTTCAGGCTTTTTTTGTCATACGAGTAGGCAGCTCCTACCAATGCATAACTATCGGCATCAATCCACAATTTTCCGTTAAAACAGGGAAATTCTGTATCAGTTAACCGATCGAAGCGAATGATCCAGGTGATTCTTCGATTGATCATTTCCGGTTGTTCGAACTTGTACTGGTACAAATATTCGTAATCCGGATCCAGAAATGTCTCTGCATTTTTTACCACATCCAAAGAGTTGATTCCCAAAGGTCCTCCCTGAACTTTAATAAATACCTCTTTGGGTTTGCGGTTGAGGTCTGCTTTTCTCCCTTTTACAAACCGCACCCGATCGGATTCATTGAATTGATAGGGTGGTTTAAGAATCTCCATGACAGCTTCCCAAACACCGACATAATTTCCGTCCTGACGCGCTGTTTCCCGGTAAAAGGTGACCATGAGCTGGGGTTGATCCTGATAGTTTTTGGCAATATTATTTCTGAATTGCTGTAAAATGTACCGGGGATCGGCCGGCTTGACTAAAATTTCCCTTAAATGAATTGATTCCTCCTGGAGTTTGACCACCAATACTTTAGCCAGTTCTTTGACCGGAATAATATTTTGTTTGTAACCTACAGAGCTGATTATAATGTTGTTGTTTCTAAGCAGGTAAGGGATCTTTAAATCAAAATTTCCCTCATGGTTGGTCATGGTACCAATGTAAGTTCCTTCAATGGTTACCGAAGCGTAAAAGACCGGTGTTTTGCCATCTTTTTCGACAACCCGCCCGGTGATTTTAAGTGGTTTTGGTTCAACCCTGGTAATGATCAGCTGACGATCGATAAGGCTTACGGAGAAAATAGAGTCGGGTAGCAGTATTTTCAGAACCTCCCCCAAAGGAGTGTCTGTCACCGAAAAATTTATTTTTTGTTCAGGGAGTAAGTCAGGATTGTATGAAAAGAAAAGTTCGTTGTCCGAAACCAACTTTTCGAGAATGGTTTCAACATTGGTCGAATCCATTTGAAGGGAGATGCGCCTTTTGAGGGGTTCAATTTGCTCCTGTGCAGAGAGTTGCACAAGCGGGGCGAGAAACAGGATCAAAAACAGGATCTTTGATCTATGTAGCATGGTCATCTCTTTTTTGAGACCGGTTCGTTGGTTCTGGATCTATTTTCGCGAAAAAACAAAGCCATCCCCCTCTTTTTGCGCGGTTAAATGATGTGTTTTAGCAATAATTTTAACTATTTCCCCAAGATCAAATTTTTCAAAATTGGCGGTGTATGGAAGGTCTCCAATTCCCGGATCAGTGAAGGTGATCCTGACATGATATACATTTTCGAGCTCATCGAAAACCGCTGACAAAGGGGTATGATGGAAAGATACTTCCCTGGTGATCCAGGATAGATAATTGGGATCCAGACTGTTGGCGACTTCAATTTTTCCCGTTTCGGATCGGAATTTTCCACTCCATCCGGCTATAAGTAAAGCCTCCCCGTTTTGGTTTTTTTCATGTAACCGGACGCTTCCACTGGTAACATTGACCTTTACCCTTGCATTCCCCGGATAGGCAGAAATCATGAAGGAGGTACCAAGATCCTCAACTTCCATGTTACTCAGCTCGACGATAAATGGGTTAGCTGAATCGTGAACAACTTCGAAGTATGCTTCTCCGGATAGTTTCACTTTCCGGCTTCCATCTGCAAATTGGGCAGGAAATTGTAAGGTTGAACTTGCGTTCATTTTCACAGTGGTACCATCCGGAAGTACAACGGTGGTAAATTCGGAGGGATTTGCAACTGTCTGAACAGTTTTCATCTCAGGAGCTGCGAGAGCTGTCAATTTTTCAATGATTTTTGCAGGCCGATCAGTCAGCAAAAAAGTGATCGAACCCAATGCGATGAGGACCACAAAAATGGCCGCATACCGCAGCAAGTTGAATCTTTTTAGGGGAACAATTTTTGCATCAGTAGAAAGCGATTCATTTAGCTTTGTCCATGCGATATCGGAATCACTGTTATGATAACTGTATGCGATGCCGGCAAGGTCCCATGTTTTTTCCAACTCCCGAAATTCATCAGTTGCCGGAAATCCTTTCTCATCGTTTACTTCCGACTCGCCGGCCAGATACGAAACAAACCTCTCTTCTATTTTATTATTTTCCACCATTTACTTTTTATCATTTCACCCATCGCCCTTTTTACAGGAACCACCTCGCATAGGGATAACTGCCCTATCTAATTTTCACATTTCCCAATTTCCACATTTACATACCTTCCCTTCCACATTGACAAGTTCCTATCTAAATACCCCTATCCGAAAGAATAAAAAAGAGCACCAAATGGTGATATTCTTTCAATGATTCGCGTAGTTGCTTCAATGCCAGGGTCATTTGAGCTTCAACTGTTTTAACAGAAATGTCCAGTTGGTCTGCAATTTCGCGGTATTTCAACCCCTCTTCACGGGCAAGCCTGAAAATTTCCTGTCTTTTGGGTGGAAGGGCATTGATGGCCGATTCAATTTTTTCGAGCAGTCCTATTTCCGGGTAGAAGGCGCTAAAATCCTCCTCGTCCTGAGTTTTTTCCATCTGCATCCGAAGATATCCCGTCCGCACCCTGGTCTTTTCCAGATGGTTGAGGCTGTGATTTCTTACAGATCTGAACAGGTAATGGATAAGCGAGGTGGTAATTACCAGGCTATGACGGTTTTGCCACAATTTCAGAAAAACATCCTGTACAATATTTTCGGCGGTTGCCAGGTCGTTGACAAAGCGAAATGCATAGGCCTTCAACGGTTTGTATGAATCCCTGAAAATTTGTTCAAAGGCTTGCCTGTCGTTGTGACGGAGTGCTTCCAGAATATTTTGCTCTTCGGCAGGATTCATAAAATTCCCCTCCAGCTTACTGTCAAACCATTTCCCATCTCTTTCCCCACTATTTCTATATATTTCAAATTATTTCTACTTATAACCACCTTTTTGCTTTCCTGCCAGGCGATCTTTTCTCCGATCAAAATAATTTCTGAATTTACGACAAACAATTTATTAGTGAAGTTGTTTTTTCAAAAATTATTTTCGGGTTAAGATTTTTGGTTTATATTTGCACCGCATTGAGAAAAGCGGATCAACGCCCGGGTGGCGGAATTGGTAGACGCGCTGGACTCAAAATCCAGTGATAGCAATATCGTGCGGGTTCGATTCCCGCCCCGGGTACTTAAAAACCCCTTAATCAACTAAAGATTAAGGGGTTTTGATTTTTCAAAGAGGGAATTTAAGAGCGAATTTGAGACTATTCCAGAATCTCCTTGTCGTGCATGTTTTTAAGGAAGGCAACAAAATCGTCTTTGAGATCTGAATCCATCCATTCCATTGCGCGCTTCGGGTGCTCGTTCAGCGACCCCGAAATCATGTACGGAATGTGGTATCCCCAGTCTATTTGCTTTTGCAACGGTAAAATATGATCCTGAATAGATTGCAAAACGGGTAACATACGGTATTTGGGATTTTTAAGGAAAGCCATCAGCAGCTCGGTGGGGCAGTTTCCAGCTCCTCGACCTAATCCCAGGAAGGTGCTATCCAGCATGGTAATCCCTTCGATGATCGAGGTAATGGTGTTTGAAAATGCCAATTGCATATTGTTGTGGGCATGAATGCCGATGGTTTTTCCTGGTAATGCATTTTTGTATCTGCGCGCAAGCGTTTCGATGTGTTCGCAATACATGTTACCAAAGCTGTCGACCAAATAAAATATTGGCACATTCGACTTGGACACATCGTTCAGGGCTTCGTCCAAATCGCGTTCATTGACCGTAGATACTGACATAAGGTTAATCGTGGCTTCGTAGCCTTTGTCCAAACAATATTCGGCATGGTAAATGGCTTTATCCATTTGATGAACATAGCAGGCCACCCGCATCATATCAATAATACTCTCCTTCTTCGGCTTAATCTGATTGAGTTCAATTCGCCCAATATCCAACATTGTTGAAATCTTTGTATTGCTTGGATTGTCGCCAACGATGCGTCGCAGATCATTCTCCTCGCAAAACTTCCAAGCCCCGTTTTCAACGCGGGAATAGGCAGTTTCGCTACTTTTATAACCTATTTCCATATAATCCACACCCGCCTCTACACAAGCGTTATAGACCGACTTTACAAAATCGTCGCTAAACTGCCATTTATTCATCAGTCCACCGTCACGCACGGTGCAATCCATGATTTTAATCTCTTTGTGGTACATATTTCTTATTTATTTACACGTTTCATCGGACAGTTTATGCTCTTCACTAATGCTGTAATTGAGCAACTTGCAATAGATGCATTCGAAAACTTCTGCCGAAAGCCCCTTCTCCGCAGCCCATTGCCCCCGGGAAGAGATAACCTCGTCGTACCGGGGCTGGGCAACAATATCGTCGGCCGTTTGCTTGAATTTGACAATGGCACGCACGTATTGAAACCTTTCGGCAAACAGATCAATGATCTGTCTGTCGAGTCTGTCAATTTCAGCCCTGATTTCCTCTTTCGAATTGCATTCATGAGGAAAGTTAATACCTTGCTTTGTTGTTGACATATAAACCCTTATGTTTTGAATATTGAGTTTTAAGACAATTACTTATTGCATAAAATAGACCGGCGAAAATAATGAATTTTCAGCCCAAACGTAACAAAAATATGATATTTGTCACTATTTTCTGAGAAGTCAAAATTTCATAATGGGAAATCTGGTTTTCCGTCCTTTTGATTTAATGGCAACCAATATTTACCAATGCATATCAGTACTATCAGGGCATCCGTATAAAATGCAATTTTGTTTAGGCCTAATCTCAATAATCGTCGTAATTTTTTGCTTCAAACACTTTGAATTATGCCTTTAATGTATTAACTTTGAGTGTTTAGCATTTTAAAATATTTAAGTTGAATTACGAAAAGCAAATTTCGTAATTGTCCCTTACGCGCAAGTATTAGTCTTTTCTTCCGTGATCTCAAGTTAGGTACTTAAATATTAATATGATGAAAATTATTGGCAGGTTTTTATTTTACCTGTTGGTTTTGGGAGTAATTCTTTGTACGACTGCTTGCGACGACCCAGATGTAGCGCCATCTGATGAAAATGAAAATCCTACCCCCATTAACAACACAACTGATCTTGGCAACTTAAAAATTGGTTTAAATGTTGAAGTTGCCAATACTACTATTGGGACACAAGGAGGAACAGTCAAGGTGTCTCAGACTAACTCCCCGGTAAATGGAATGGAAATTGTTGTGGCTTCGGGTTCATTTAGTTCATCTCAGAACTTCAAAATCACGACTGCCGAAATCATCGAGAACAAGTTGGGAGCCAATGTAAACCCTATTACTCCACTGATCTCTATTTCGTATGGAGGTGGGTATTCGAACGGAATAATGGAAATTAAGATTCCGATTAAGCTGCCTTCGGGACACACTGCCCTTGGTTTCTATTACGATCCATTCACCGGGAAATTGGAGGGAATTCCTGTAATTGCACTTTCCTCAAACTCAATTACTTTATTGACTCGTCACTTCATGTCTGCAAGTCAGTTAAAAAGCGCAGAACTGAAGGCGGGAGTAGCAGAACCAAACAAAGCCAATATCATTATTACTTCAATCTCGGAAAGTTTCCTGAACTCGCAGCCAGTAATTGCCTCTGGATTTAAGCCAGGTGTCGATGATTGGGAATTTACGAATTATGGCTCATACATTGCTACCGGGGGACATTGCGCAGGTCAGAATATGGCAGCGATGTGGTATTATTTTGAGAAAAAACCTACATCGGGGAGCCTTTTCAATAAATTCAGTGACAATCCAAAGCTATGGCAGGACAATGCCCGTGGTTACAAGTTCTGTTCAGTTATTCACAAAGACCTGGATTGGGTAGGCAAAGTCGCCACCTTTTTTGATAAATATATTGATAAAAACCAGGAACTTGATAAACTCAAATTGCTCACAATTGCAGGTACCATGCTGGTTACCGGAGAGCCACAAGGAATTGGCATTTACTATCAGAATGGAGTAAGGACCGATGGAACACCAAGTTATGCCGGGCACGATTTAATCTGTTACCAGGTTTCAGTAAGCGGAGGTAAATTATACATATCCGATCCGAATACTCCTGGTACAGAACAGTCAATTAGTTTTACCAATAACAAATTTGATCCTTATCTCGCTAAACTTAACGGGAATGAGCCTGCTTCTCCATTCCCCTATGTTACTTATTACGCCAAAACTGCTTATATTGAATGGGACAAAATTGGTAAACGATATGATGAGTTATTAAATAATACAATCGGTAATGTTGCTCCGAATGCATTCCCTTCCTATACAATTTGGGTAAAAGATAAAATTCTGGATTTTGAACTAAAGGAAGGATTGAATGTTTCAAATGATACTTTAAATACGTATGTGGAATGCCCCGCTTCCATAACTGCTGTCGTCAAAAATGGGAAAAGGATTATTAGTTTGCAAGTATATGGGACAGATGGGCTTGTTAAAAGCAAGCAGACTGTCCCTGGGGTACAAAACTGGAGCCTGAGCACAGGTAATTACGTAAAATTGACCCCTGGGCCCAATAAATTGGGATATTTGGTAATCGGATGGAATTCAAATGTTCTTTTTAAGAATAGCACGGAAAGTATTCCCTTGTTCATCGATTTCAAATGGATAACTGTCAACTACGTTTTGTTGTCAATCATTTCAGACCAGGCAGAAGGGCAAACCTCCAAAGAGGTGAAATTTACTGCTAGATCTAAGGGTTCTGCTCCACAATCAGCCAAATATATATGGAACTTTGGCGATGGTACAACTGAAGTTACCAAAACCAATGACAGTATTGCCACTCATACATTTGCAAAAGCCGGAGATTTCAATGTCAAGGTAGAATTGTATGATAATTCGAATAATACAAAAGTTACAGAGGCAGTTTATGTGATGAAAATTAAGGATGTCTCAACTTCTAAAAGCTTTAATTTTACCCTTTTAAAACAAAATGGTTCAGGTAATCAAAGATACACTTACCAGATTTCCGGCACAGTTGAAACCAAATTGCCAGACCAGATAATTAGCATCTTGGCCGATACAGATATACGCATACGGTTAAAAACTGAGTCATATAAAGTTACTTTTCAATGTGCTATAACGAAATTTGAAGATGATACTTTTGGGAAATGGACACAAACCTCTCCCTGGAGTACGGAACAGTGGAGAAAGACTTATGTAGGGATAACAGATTGGAAAGGAACCAATGGAACCTATAGTCAGCTCCAGATTAGTTCAAATGGTAGTGGTACCATAACCGGCGCTCAAATCGGCTACGGGGGTACAACCTCAGAAAATAATATTTGGGGAATTTATAAATATTTGTCAGAATTATCTACCGGCTCAAGTAATGAGTATACATCACCAACAGTAGGTTTCAAATTTGTTATTGATAATTGAGTATTTATTTTATTTCGAAAAATGAGAATTGGCATATACGTAATATAATATTTTTTATATCTTGCGCCAAGATCTTATGATAAATGGAGTATCGTGAAATTCAGAATCATTTCCAAAGAAAAGGTTATGATTTTTATGAATGGCGAACTGTTTGGTCGGAGGATCTTCCAAAAAATTTAATGGTATTGTAGAACAAATTATTTATATGGCTATGATTTAGCAATATACAATTACTTTTTATTTTCAATTTTTAACCTAATCAAACCTAAATGAAATCCCTAACTCTTTCATTGGTGTTATCCTTGTGTTTTTTTGCAAGGGTTAGTGCTCAGGAAGCACCCAAAATCAAATTCGAAAAGCCCTCCGACGAGGAGCTATCCATGAAAATCTATCCAAAGGACTCTACTGCCGATGCGGTGATATTGTATGACGACGGATCTTCTTATGTTAAGTATGATCTGGAAAAAGGATTCATGCTCACCTTCGAACGGTTTGTAAGGATCAAGATACTTAGACAGAATGGGGTAGAATGGGGAAATTTTCATCTATCACTCTATTCACATAACCTCAATAAGGAGGATTTGAACCACATGAAAGGAACCACCATCAATCTGGAAAACGGAAAAATTGTTAAAACTGAACTGAAAAAAAATGCGGTATTTCGGGAACGTGAGAACAAATACCGCGAATCGGTAAAATTTTCGATGCCTGCAGTGAAGGTTGGTTCAATCATCGACCTCCAATACTGCATAACGACTGAAATGACATGGAATTTAAGAAACTGGAAGTTCCAATATAAGATCCCAGTCAAATGGAGTCAATATAAGGTGGTTTATCCGGAATATTTCAATTACAACCAATCTTCCCTTGGATACCATCAATTGTTATACAATAAACGGAGTCAATCAACCGAAAATATCTCCTATACTGAAAGAGTTGACAATCATTCGAATTATGGCGGATTTAGTGTTCCAACTACTCAGGCTGTAGCCCGAACCATCACCTATACAAACCAGATCTTTGAATATGCGGCTACAGACATCCCTGCCATCAGGGAGGAGCCATACCTCACTTCACTCAACAATTATACCGCTCAAATAAAGGTTGAATTGAACAATACCAATTTTTCAAGAATCGGGGGAAGCGTGCATAACTATACCTCCTCATGGAATGAAATTGCAAAACAGTTGGATGAGGATGATAGCTTTGGCCAGCAACTAAAATCAAACGGCTTTTTGTCGGACGATGTCGAAAAGCTGACTAAGGGGGTGACTGGCAATGAAACTAAACTAAACATCATTTACAATTTTATACAGCAAAGCATTAAATGGGATGGATTCAATTCCTTTTACACAGACAAAAGTCTTAAAAAGGTATTTAATGATAAAATAGGTAACTCTGCTGGTATCAACCTGCTTCTGACAGCCATGTTGAGAAAAGCGGACATTGATGCAAGTCCGGTTTTGTTAAGCACACGCGAGAATGGAATCCTATCAATAGCGCATCCAACGCTTTCTGATTGTAACTATGTGATAGTTAGGACGAATATAGATGGGAAACAAATTTTTCTTGATGCGACGGAACCCAATCTCTAGGCTGGCATTATTCCTTTCCGGTGCCTGAATGGAGAGGGACACCTGATTCAGGGAGGAGCTTCGGAAACAGTTCAACTTTCCAATCCAAAATCCCTTGAGAGCAGTTCGGTAATAATGGAATACAATGAGGGCAAAATAACCGGAGTTTTTACAAAAAAGGGAACAGGCCTTAGTGCTCATAGTTTCAGTATCAGGTTACGCAGGTGGATCAGATAATTTTGGTCAATATGGTTTTCACCATCAACAAAACCCTTTTCTTGCCTGATGAATATGCGACGCTTAGGAATTTCTTCGATCTTGTCATCAACAAGCAGGCAGAACAGATTGTTTTAAAGAAGAAAACTACCTGATATGCTTTTCAAATTATTGTTTTGCATGGCCATAACAATGGCTATCACAGGTACCTGTCTGGGGAAGGATAAGTCTAAATCTTTCTACCCCGTGGCGCTGATTGATTCTGCAATGAGAAAAGATGCCTGGGCGGTTTGTCGCGATTTTCGTCAGGAATTTGTTTTACACGACAATGGGAAGGCTATAGAACATGTACATCTTGTTATTACAGTGTTGGAAAAACGAGGGGACAACCTGGCAGAACTGGAAATACCCTACGATAAATCGTCTAAAATAACCTCCATTTCAGGAAGGAATTATGATGCCTACGGATTGTATGATGAGAAATTAAAGTCAGGCGCTATTCAGGATGTCAACTACACTTCGGAAGGGGCAATTTATGATGATCTAAGAATGAAAAGTGCCAAAATTGATACCAATACTTATCCATATACGGTGGAGTACGAATATGACATTGAGTACAACGGATTGTTGGGTTATCCAACCTGGCGCCCCTTGAATGACTATCACCTTTCGGTCGAAAAATCGAGTTTTGTGTTCAGCTATCCAGAAAATATGTCAATTCGTTACCGAGAGAAAAACCTTCCCGGTATGTGCAGGAGTGAGAAAACAGAAAAGGGAAAGCGGACACTCGAATGGAAAATTGGTGCCTTGCAGGCTTTGCGAGAGGAGCCTTTTTCTCCGCAACTTTCACAGGAGATGCCAAGTGTCATCACAGCGCCGGTTGGTTTCGACTACTGTGGTACATCCGGAACCATGAATACCTGGAACGAATTTGGTCAGTGGATCAATCGACTGTTGGAGAACCGTGACCAATTGCCTTCATCCAGACAAAAAGAGATCAAAGATTTGGTAAAGGGAATAAAAGATACTGCCCAGATCGTCCGAACGCTCTACGAATACATGCAAAAACGAACACATTATGTGGGAATTCAGCTTGGGATAGGGGGATTTCAGCCTTTCCCGGCCGAAACTGTTGACAATCTTGGATATGGTGACTGTAAAGCCCTCTCCAATTACATGAAGGCGCTATTGAAATCCGCTGGAATAGGGTCAAACTATACCATCGTGGGTGCAGCTTCCAGTAAGGGAATCACAATGGAAGATTTTGCGACGGCCAATCAATGCAACCATGCTATTCTATGTGTTCCCCAAAAAAAAGATACAATTTGGCTTGAATGCACCAACCAGACAGTCCCGAGCGGTTACATGAGCAAATTTACGGCAGGAAGAAAGGGATTGCTTATTCATTCTTCAGGAAGCCGGATTGTAACCATTCCAGTGCTAAATGCCGGGCAAAGCAGCCAATGCCGTAAGGCGACAGTCAGCATATCGGCGGAGGGTAGTTTGGAGGCCAAAACAGAGACGGATTATAAAGGATATCAATACGATAATATTTCTGGCATTTTGACTGAAAGCAAGAAAGAACAGGAAAAGGCGTTGTATGAAAATCTTTCGGTGACAGGAATGAAGGTCTCTGATTTTACTTACCAGGAAAACAAATTGAGGATTCCGGAAGCCACCGAATCTATTGTCTTTACTTCGCAAACTTGTGCCGCCCGAAGTGGCAGCCGCATCTTCGTACCTGTTAATATTTTCAACCAGGTTAAGTTTATTCCCACACGTATGGATAATCGAAAAATGCCGGTCTACAGGGAATTTGGCTTTTTAGATACCGATTCTGTCACTTTTCAACTGCCAAATGGATACAAACCGGAGTCTGTACCCCGTGGTAAAACCTTGAAAACACCATTCGGTGAATATTGCAGTACCCTAAATGTCAAAGATGATAAGGTGTTGTATACCAGGATGTTTAAAATGAACCCTGGCTTCTGGCCAAAGGAGGAGTATGCCGCATTGGTCGATTTTTATACGGCTGTAGTTGGTGCCGATAAGGTAAAGCTGGTTATTAGAGCGGAATCACAATAAATAGGGTCCATACCAAACAGAAAATACCAACGCCGGAACAATCAATATTACTGGGATTTATCAGTTCAAGAAAGATGTCTATGATCCCTCGTATTTTACTGAATTAAAAGGCTATTTCAGCAAGATCATTGATAAGTTTAATGAGAAGATTGTCTTTTCAAAAGTGAATCTGTAAAAGCAAGTGTTGGTAATTTACACATGAAAAAGGGTGGTAGTTAAAAAATGTTAATATTTTCTAATAAAAGCCAACATTTATGCTTTCAATTGTGATTGGTTAGTACTATATTTACGTTCACAAACTACCAACTCCTTACATCGATGAAAAAATTTATTGTCCTTTTAATTTTTTCTGTGGTTATAGCGGCATGTGGGACCAAACAGCAAAAACCTGTCCAGTCTGGACCAATTCAAAAGGATACCATTAAAAGCACGTCTGCCAGTGACTATGGTATGTGGAAAGTTGCCAATTATGCCAGCAATTTGGGCAACAACAGGAATACCTCCTACATCACCAATTCCTTTGCCATCTGGGGTACCTTCAGCGACCCCAACAATGACAAGGCCGAACTCAAAGTGAAGTTCGTGATTGACAAGGAGACCTTCTGTATGAAACTACTGATGTATGGCACGACAGCGGTCAAGAAACGCGATGAGACCCAATATAAAATTTTGATCAAGTCGGGCCCTGATGAAGTAGCTGGTTTTACAGCGAAGAATGTATCTGATCGGATCTTTATTAAAAGTAGTGATGCTCAGATAATTATGGATTTGTTTGAAAAAGAGGGATCTCTCTATTTCTATTTGGTAACCGATTCAAAAAATTTTCCTGCGACTTACTCATTCACCATCGATAATCCGATTGGATTTGGCAATGCATTTAAAAAAATAAACCAATAATATCCGCATAATTTTGCTTATTTTGTGACTGTTCAAATAATTGCCGTACCATGGATATGGAAGATATTTTCCAAAAAATAGGGACATCACAGACGCTCAGTCAGAAGATTGAACGGAACATCGAAAGGGCCATACGTGAGAAAAAATTGCCCATTGGGGCTAAACTTCCTCCTGAGCGGGAGCTTTGCGAAATGTTTGCCGTTAGCCGTACGGCCTTGCGCGAAGCTCTGAGGCGTCTGAGCGCCAGGGGACTCATTGAAATACGCAAAGGAAGTGGTATGGTTGTAACCAAAATTGATATCAAGGATGCCATAAGCTCACTGAACCTTTACTATGACCTGAAGTTCGACGATCAGTTAATCAGGCAGATTATTGAACTTCGACTTGCCTTCGAGCCTGAAATAGCAAAAATGGCAGCCATCAACCGTACGGAGGAAGATTTGAAAAATCTTGAGACCAATTTGCAGGATTTTAGTAAGTGCAATCCCGACAATACCCAGTTAGAGTCAGACATCGACAACAAGTTTCACCTCTGCCTGGCACGTGCCACGACCAATCCATTTGTGATCGTTACCATGGAGCCAGTTTACAACCTGCTTCCGCGGATGCGCAATTTCATTTACGCAAATATTGAAGGGGAGAAGGAGATCACACTGGGATATCACAAGGAGATTGTCAATGCCATCAGGGAGAAGGATGCTGATCGCTCTTACGAAAAGATGCAGGCCCACCTTGATCGCAACATGCAGGTTTACAATAAATTTCTTAAAGAGTATTAGTGCATTTAAAAAATTACACAGAGTTGCACAGAGAATACACAGAGTTACACAGAGTTACACAGAGAAATATTATTGTACCAGAACAGACTGAGTTCACTGAGCTTAAAAATCGCAAGCGATTTTTCTCTCTGTGCAACTCCGTAGTTCCTCGGAAATCCATTTGTAAGGCAGTGATTTCCTGGCCTTTTGTGATTCAAAAAAGAGCATTAAATCCTCTGTGTAAGAATCTTTGGTAGTTCTAGTCCCAGACAAACCGCCACTGACCATCGGCTTGCTTTTTCCACACGGTATGAAAAATCCCCTTTGTACGGATAACCTGTCCTGTAGAATCGCGCGTTGAATAGAGAAATTTGCCATAAGTGTAACCGAGATCGCCCGAGGCTGAAACCTCCACAAAATCAGGTTTCCACAATAGCTCTACACCCTTGTACCGTGGAGCAAGATAGTAAAGGCGGATGGAATCCTTTCCATGCACCACATAGCTTCCCCGGTTGAGGGATGCCGCCGAATCGGCGTAAAAGGTGAATGCCTCTGAAAGGCCCTTCTCCTTCGCCATCGTTGCGAATGCCTGCTCCGTCTGGACAATCTCCTTTTTTGCACGTTCCAACTGTGCTTTGTTATCGGTTGTAGTGCAGGCTGTAAGAAGCAAAAACAGAATAACCAGTTGTTTAATCATGATGTTTCCTATTGTGTTTTCCTTCGTGTGTACTTTGTGACCTTTGCGGTTAAAATTTTTTCAACATAGAAGGTCACAAAGTACGACACGAAGGATCATGAAGTAAATTTAATTTATACAGTAACCATAGATGACGATGTAATGGCAAACAGCTCCAATCAGGACAAAAATATGAAAGATTGCATGATTGAATTTCAATCGATGAATTTGATACAGGACAGCGCCAAAAGTATAGGCCAATCCTCCTGCGAGCAGCCAAACCAATCCAGCTGTTGCCATACAGTTGACCAAAGGTTTAATTGCAATGACAATTACCCATCCCATCAGGACGTACATTACGGTTGAGATCTTCGGAAACCTTCCAATAAAGAAAAACTTGAGCATGATTCCTGTGGCTGCTATCAACCAAACTGTTATCATAACTGAAATTCCCCATATCGGCGGCATCGTCAGCATAGTAATCGGAGTATAACTTCCGGCGATGGTCAGGTAGATGGCGCTATGGTCAAAGACATTAAGATTTTTCCTTCTTTTCGGATTGGTTGCGGAATGGTAGAGTGTGGAGGCCAGGAACATCGTGGTAACGCCAATTCCATAGATAAGAAATGCGATAAAAATTTTAACCGAATGGAGTTGAATCGCCTTATTCAACAAAACTGCAACACCTAAGATTGACATAATAAACCCAAAACCGTGGGTTAGAACATTCCAACGTTCTTCTTTATCTGAGTATAATTTTTCCAAAGTAAGTGTTGTTAAATTATTGTTTGGTGCCAAGCATTTCTGTGATCTCAGAAAAATGGGAGATACGCCAATTGGCTGCAGACTGGTCCTGGTGTTCTGAGCCGGGCCCATTGAAGGCGATACAAAACATGCCTGAAGCTGTGGCGGCCTGGATCCCATTGGCAGAGTCTTCTACGATCACACAATTTTCTTTGGGAACCCCCAGCTTCTTTTGGGCCAGCAGAAAAATGGCAGGATCCGGCTTCCCGGCACCGGCTTCGGTGCAATCGACTACTGTATCGAAATAGGAGGCAATTTCGGTTTTGTCCAGAATGATGTTTATAACCTCAATCGTGGAAGAGGAGGCCAATGCCATTTTAATTTTTCTTTTTTTCAGGTCGTCAAGTAATTTCACGACTCCCGGCATCGGAGTGATTTCAGGCAGGGAACTGAAATAGCTGATGACTGTCTCTTCGGTGATCCTTACCAGTTCGTCAAGTGGAGTATGCAGATGATGTTTCTCCCTGATTTTGCCCCACATGACGGGGTTTGAACTTCCCTGGTAAGAGATATGCTCATCCTGATCAATGACAACTCCTACTCTTGCAAACAGACTTTGTTCAATTACTTTGTAGAGGTTTTCGCTGTCGATCAACACCCCATCCATATCGAAGATAAAGGCCCGGATTTTGGCTAAATGCATTGGTGAAAATTTTTACTAAAATAGCCAAAATAAGGATAAAGGAGTTTAGAAGGCTAAAGGATAAAGTAAAAAGGATAAAGTAAAAAGGATAAAGTAAGGGACTCCGATCATTTGTACATAATTACTGAAATACTAAAGAGATTAAGAGACTGTTTAATTTTTAATGCCCTAAGGAGAAAATTTAAATAGTCTCTGAATATTTATGCGTTTGGAAGCAAATTTTCGCTTATCTCAAAACTTACTTTATCCTTTTGACTTTATCCTTTATCCTTTTATTCTACCGCCAGGCATACAACCTGCCCGTCCATCGTACTTACCAGGATTCTTCCTTTCCCGATTGGGAGAACCGAATTGATCAGGGCATTACAGATTTTGTGTTTCCAGGCAACCTGATGTGTTTTCGTGTTGATGGCAACAACCACACCTGTTGCGGTTGGAACATAGAGGAACTTCCCGGATTCAATGAGGGGAGATGGGGCGATTTCGTATCCCAGATCAGCCTTGCATTCCCATGCCAGTTCCTGATTTGTTGCAGCAGTAAAAAATGCATCTACATTTCCTTCCGTCATATTCTTAATAAAGACAAGGTTGCCGTTTGCGGAGATCCCGATCGACTCGCGGCAGGAGTATTTTCCGGAGTCCCAGATCTCTTTCCCGGTATTTTCGTCCAAAGCTGTCAAGTGGCGGTCGGGGGCAACCACGAATATTTTTCCGTGCGCGGCAACCGGCCAGACAGCTGCCGGCGAGAGCATCCTGTTGCCCTGTATCTCCCTTTTCCAATTAAGATTCCCTGTTTTTTTATCCAATGAATAGAAGGTATTGCCCCACGAACCGAAACTGACACTGTTTTTCAGGATCAGAGGTTTACACTCCACAAAATTCTTTACACTGTCGAATTTCCAGATCAGTTTTCCGTCAGAAAGGTTTATACATCTGAACGATCCGTCTGAGGAGCCAATGTAAACCCTGGTTGCTTCAACGGCTGGGCTCGCAACGATAGGCTTAACGGTAGGGTGCATCCAGATCAACTTGCCTGATTGAAGGTCCAGGCAATAGATGTTGTGATCGGTTGAAGCACAAACTACTCGATTCCCGTCAATTGCAGGCGTGGAATAGATTTTCCCAGCAGTAATAAAACTCCATATTTTAGAGCCGGAACGGAGGTCGATAGCCACGATGTCTCCTGCAGTATTGGCATATACAGCTCTGTTTTTATGAGCTGAGATTCCTGAGCCAATATCGCTCATTTCCTGAATTTTCCACAAGGCCCTGATGTTAGGGTACTTTTGATTCACCGAATAATCAGGTCGGGGAAAAGGTTTTGAGGCAACCGCATCATTGATGTTTTTTGAAGATGAATTACCGCGAGGGTTCGCCCCGGCAGGAACTTTGCACCAGATGGGAAGGATTTTTCCAGAAGAGAGCCGTTCTGCATAAAATATGGTATCTTGTTTGATGGTGACAAGGTTGTAGCCCACTTCCGCTTTTTTTGTCTGCAAATTTGATCGTCCCATGATCCCAGGAATTCCCTCAAAATTGTAGATGCGGTTGGCGTGTCCATGACCCAATAAGGTGGCTTTGATGTTAACTGAATTGAGACGGTCAGTAACGTCATACCAATTTGAAAGCGATTCGTCGAGGGGATAATGGTTGACAAAGATGACAGGTTGGTCAGGATTCTTCCGGGATTTTAATACAGAATCCAGAAAAACTATCTGTTCCCGTGGTACGAGACCTGGCCCCATTCTCATGTTGGGACCCGAGGCGGTACCAATAAAAAGATATCCATTCTTTTCGAAGGAAAATCTTTCCGACCCGAAGATGGTGACAAAACTGTTGTTTCCACTCTCCGACCATTTGGAGTCGTGGTTGCCGGGTGTTATGTACCAGGGTATTTTGAGCCGGTCAATGATCTTCCGGGCTTGAATTAGCTCCTCATCAGATCCGAACTCGGTGATATCACCCGTAAATAAAACGAAATCAATTTCAGCTTGTCTGTTAATATCGTCTATAGTTGCATTGAGATCTTCAGTAGCAGATTGACTTCCAATATGGGTGTCTGTAACGTGTGCAAAATGCAGTTTCTGTGCAGAGACAATTCCAATCTGCAATAAAATGAGACAAAGCGATAGAAGTATTTTCATTGTTTTGTAGAATTGGTTAATTTATGATCATGTACTTTTGCGGGCAAAGGATGATTCAATGATCGCGTCTAGCGGTTCTGATCCAGTCGTTCACTCCTTGCCGGATTTTTTTTGCAACATCCTTCTGAAAATGTGGATTATTGATCAGTTTTTCATCTTCTTCATTGCTCATAAAGGCTACCTCAACCAGACAATTTGGGTATTCAGATGGGCCGCTCAACGAAAAATTGAAGCTGCCAATATTTCCAAAATCATATAAACCCAGTCCCTTTAATCTCTCTAAAACATCCACAGAAAGCGATTTAAACCCTATGTACCGATAATAAGTGCTAACCCCTCTCACATTTGGATTGGATGAAGCATTGTGGTGGATGCTGATTAAGAGATCCGGATCCGCTTCGCGGAGCAATAAAGTGCGATCAATCATACTTAAGTCAATATCTTCATTTCTTGTCATGTAGACTTCAGCTCCCCAACGTTTAAATTCTTTTTCCAAGTATTTTGCAATCTGCAGATTACGATATTTTTCCTCAATTCCCGTTTTAACACCGGTTGCTCCCGAGTTTGTACCTCCATGCCCGGCATCAATGGCAATTTTTAAAAGTCTGATTGCAAGATGCTCTGGTTGTCGGTTGATCGCAACTACTAAAGTCTTTTTACGGTATTTGATCGAATAGCCCCAATTCTGCGTATGCTTTAATTCAATAGTAACACGAAAGACTTTATCTTCAATCTGCTCATGATAGACATTTTTAATCTCTTTTGCTGACTTGAGCTGTGTAATCCAGTTTGTATTTCCGGTTGCACCGTAAATATCAACAACAATACGCGAAGGTTCAATCAGCTGCATGCTTTGGTATGGAAGTCGCTCATCCAGACCGATGGTAACATAGTCCTGTTTTTCATCTCCAAATACACCCCATGAAGAGGTGAGACAATAATTATTTCTCCTGTTATCCCCACAAAGCTTCACATTCTCTTTTGGAATAAAGGCATGGTGATTTCGGGAAAGACAAACGATATAATCATCCCTAAGACTATCAACAATTTGCAGAACTATCGCAGTATCGAGATAGGTCATCTTTGCTCCGCCTAGACGGTCAATCCCTGGGCCATACTTCAGATAAGGCAATTGTCCCTGGGTTATTCCATTCAAAACCTTCTCCTTATTGAGAGAAATACTGTCGCTTTGGGCGAAAAAAATATTGAAACAAAAAATTGCAAAAACAAATGAAACTGTTTTCATTGAGTCTGTTTTACAAACGGAATTCTATATGATCACAAGCCATTTTTAAGATATCCAGTAGCTTTAAATATTTACGGTTGCATTGCAGGAATACATGCAAGGTTTATTGCCCGAATTTATACTTAAAACAAAAGGGAGGTCTGCAAGCAAATCCTCCCTTTTTAATCAAATATAAACTAGAATAATTTAGGGCAGTTTTTACCAGCCTGGATTCTGTGTTAATTCGACGCCCTGATCCTGATACAACTTAACCTGACCAAGAGGTATAGGGTTTAAGTATTGTCTTTCGTAAAATGGATCACCGATGATCCAGTCTCTGTTTTGGGCAGATGTGATTGACCAGATGCCAAAAATATACCCTCCAACTGTAGGAGGAACATAATTTGCTGTTGGATTTTTTGGAGCTGCAGGATCCCAAAGTTTTGTTGTTATGGTAGCCCATTTTGTAGAGGTAGGATAATCTGCTTTGACAACCCAGGCGCCAAGACATAGATCGTTTGGATTTGAAAAGGTATTGACGCTGGTTTTATCTGCCTTCAGATATTCGAATTTTTTCCATCTGGTCAAATCGTCGTGCCGGTGGCCCTCCATCATGGTTTCTATCCGACGTTCGCGACGAACCTCCCACAACAAAGGACTTACTGATGGATCCCGATCCGGATCGTCAATAATTACACCATTAACAGACAAACTATTACCTGCCAGGGTTACATTCGGTAATCTCTTTCCGTTAAAGGTTCTTACACGCAACCTATTGATAGATTTATCGAAATCAGCCTGAGTTACGGCCAATCCTCCAACAGTACCAAGTTCAACAGCTGCTTCAATGTAGTTTATCATTACCTCACCCAACCTCAAAATTGGGGCATCGGTAACATTAACATTGCTCAGCGAAGTTAAATCGCCTGGGTCTGCGGTGGCATCCAGGAACTTCCAGATGCATATTCCGGAGGTGCTGTATGCACTGTGAATACCGTTGATTCGGAGAGAATCAACAACGGTGTAATTCAAGCGAGGGTCACGGTTCTGATATGCAACTTTAAAACGTCTTTTACCATTGTCAGAAGCATAATTGTACAATGGGGATTGTTTAATAGGCAGACCATCAATGCTAAGGTATGATTCAAAGGCGGCTTTTGACATGCCAGTC
>Ga0265297_10005352_pt1 | contig 19659 bp, 21 predicted proteins | sample Munlanlwell13791_FD_192502 | JGI IMG/M metagenome (GOLD analysis project Ga0265297, IMG submission 192502) | Leachate microbial communities from a municipal landfill in Southern Ontario, Canada - Leachate well 137-91 | ecosystem: Engineered > Solid waste > Landfill > Unclassified | place...
GTTGACAAGGTAACAAGTTAACAAGGGAACAAGGAAGCAAGTCAAAACAGTCAATACAGTCTAAACAGTCAGGAAGGTTGAAGACGCAATAATGAGCTATGTGTCCTGAACTCGTTAACCCGTTAATGTATTTATTTATTTGGATATTCTTTTTTAAGCCACTCAACAATTTGTTTTTTAAATTTTTTAACTTCCGCGATCAATTCTTCTGTTTCTGTATTGGTTATTTCACCGCTCCGGTCATATTCAGTAATATTTCTTTTGTTACGGCAGGAATCAAAATAATCTGATAGCCCCTTAAATTTATTTCCTAAGGTAAGTTTGATAGACTGAAAAACGATAAAATGGTGCCCGCCGCTAACAGGCTTATAACCTTTGCAATACAACGGAATGATTGACAATTGCAGTGCGGCATTATATGCAATTGCAAATCTCCAATCAGTTGAGACATTTGAATCCTGTGCATCATTTATGTCGCGCTCCACTATTGCAAGCAAATCCCTAATTTCATTCTGTGACGTTTGATGCGGCTTTAATCTTCCTTCCCTTAACAAGCTCTTCAAGATCATCGACTCCTCCTACGACAAATACTTTGGCGTTTTTTATGACGTTAGCTACAAAATGATTTTTTTGCATCAATTTCTTTTTAAATTCCTCTTCAGAAAAAAGTGTGTAATTTATCTCTCGCTTCAGATCTTCGGATATCTCAGAAGTAATAGAAGAAAGTTTCCTTGAACTTATGCTTCCAACAACAAAAAGGTCTATGTCGCTATTCATATTTTCTGTATTTTTAGCATAAGAACCATAGATAAAAGCAAATTTCAATTCATTCTTTTGTTTAGTTAAATACTGTTTTATAACATCTCCAACACCCGACGTCTTTGCAAAAAGCGCTTTAAGTTCAGGAATGACCGTGCAGTTTTCATCAACAGCATAATATGCCCTATTTCCGTCTTCAGAGCGCTTAATAATGCCTATTTTTCCCAGATTCTCTGTTTCTCTCTGCACTGCGCGTATAGCAAGGTTTGTCTTTAATGCAATTTCCCTTTGATAAAACCTGTTTTTAGAATTAAACAGGAATAATTTCAAGATCTTCACCCTTGCCTCGGAAGAAAAAAGTTCATTTAACATCTTTACCTCTTAAGATCTAACTTGTATACATTTTGTAGTCTATTATATACCATTTGTAGTCATTTGTCAAGGAAATATTAAAACAAAAGAGGTTAGGTCTTGAACCCTGAACCACGTGGGGTTCAGGACAAGTAGTGAATAAGCCCGATAAATCGGGCAACTACAAAACGAAGATAGATTGCCACTTTAAAAACAATTAAAAATTAAAAATACAGATGTCAGATGCCGGATGTCAGAAAAAACCAGTTGACAAGTAGACAAGGAAACAAGTTAACAAGGGAGTGCGAAAAAACGAAGAAAGATTGTCCACCCGAGGCGGATTTCGCAACAACAAAAACTAATTGCTCAACCAGTAGCCCGAGGCGACCCTTCGGCGACTTCGCAATGACGGACTATGTGTCTTGAACTCGTTAACCCGTTAACTCGTTAATGTCTTTGCACATACAGTACAGAGTAAAAGATAATTAAAAATTAAAAATGTAAAATTAAAAATGAAGAATGTTTCATTGATTTGAACCGGTGCCAATTTGTCACCAGTATAGGTTTGTGAACAGAGAAAGTATTCGCTAAACCACTTCCCAATACCCACCACTGGTCTTACCCTTTCTTACAAGGACATTCTTGTCCTTTAATTTCCTTAGATATTCTTTGACTGTATCGGAGCTTATCTTTAATTCTTTTGCGATTTCTTTTCGGGATATTCTCGGATTTTTTAAAATCTCCTTAACTATCTGCGCTTCCAAACCCGTTAAACCAGCTTGGGGGGTAACTTGGGGGGTAACTTGGGGGGTCTGCCTATGAAAAACAACAAGAAACCCACTTTTCAATGTTTTAAACTCAATTTTTATTTTAGCCTGTCTGCAGGTTTGATAAATTCTCTTCAAAACCAGGGACAGACACCGTTTATTTCACTCGCAAACTAAGATAGATTGCCGCGTCGCAACAACGCTCCTCGCAATGACGCTTAACCCCTCTCTTTAATTCTCTCCCACACGGGATTGACAAAAAGAAACGAAGAAAGATTGCCACGCTACGCTCGCAATGACGGATAAAACAATTTTTGCCTTTACTGTTTCGACTTTCTTGACTTTATCGACTTTTTTTATTTACTTCCAACTACCAGCATCTCAAAATCTTCAGTTGTCAGTTTGTCTGCTCTGCTATAAGCACCGAGCTTTGAACCGAATATTTCTATTTTCTGGAACCCAAGGCTTTTTAATAACCAAGTTATCTCAGACGGAACATAAAATCTTTCATTGCATTGAAGCTCTATTTTATTCCCGGAATCATCAATTGCTGTTGTTGTGCTATAGTCACGAAAAGTCATTAGATCAAATGAAATATCCTCATTTTTTGAAGCACCCTCTTTTGCGTGTGAATCCATATGATCTTTAACAGAGTGGAAAAGAGGAAAAAGGCCGTTAAGGGTCGTAAAGATAAATTTGCTGCCCTTGGGCTTTAATGCCCTTGAAACACTTTCAAGTATCTTGAAATTCATCTCGTCTGTTTCCATAAGCGAAAAGCCACCCTCACAAAGCATTATTGCAAGGTCAAATTCATTTGAAAAAGTTAAACTTCTGGCATCGTGCTTTTGAAAATCAATATTCAGGTTTAATTTCTTTGCCTTTTCTCTTGCCTTGTTCAGCATAGAATCAGACAGGTCTATTCCTGTAATGTTGTAACCGCGTTTAGATAGCTCAACTGAATGCCGGCCTGTGCCGCAGCCAACATCAAGTATCTTTAATTTTTTATTGGAATTAATTTCTTTCTCAATAAAATCGCACTCGCCGACCGTGCCCTGCGCAAACGGCTCTTGGTCGTATTTATTCCCATAATTTTCGAATAATGCTTCATACCATTGTTTCATTTTTCCTCACTTTCTTAAATTCGAAATACAGTACAGCGTACGGAGTACAGAGTACAGGGTTGAAAATCTATAAAATCACCCCTCTCTTTAATTCTCTCCTCCCCCTACACCAAAGCTTCGGAGGACAGGCACACTGGGGAGAGAGAAATTGACAAAAAGAAACGAAGACAGATTGCCCACCCGAGGCGGATTTCGCAACAACAAAAACTAATTGCTCAACCAGTAGCCCGAGGCGACCCTGCGGCGAGTCGCAATGACGTACTGTCTTACCTTGTCTACTTGTTTCCTTGTTTACTTGTCTACTGTTTCTTATAGCATTTACTTTATGATATATAATACATTAATTAATAATAGTTATATAGTATTATATGCAAAATGGATAAAATGTCAATAAATACGGTACAGAGTACAGTGTACAGGGTACAGAGTAAAAAACAAGTAGACAAGTTGACAAGGGAACAAGGAAGCAAGTCAAAACAGTCAATACAGTCTAAACAGTCAGGAAGGTTGAAGACGCAATAATGAGCTATGTGTCCTGAACTCGTTAACACGTTAACTCGTTAATGTATTTGCATATATAGTACAGAGTAAAAAAACAATTAAAAATTAAAAATGTCCCAAGGGGATCCCTTAGGGATAAAATTAAAAATGAAGGAAGGTCGGATAAATCCGACCGCTACACTTGTCAACTTGTTACCTTGTTAACTTGTCTACTATTTTTATCGCTCCGAACTCGTTAACACGTTAACCCGTTGACATCTTTTCTAAGGTAACGAATTTAAAACCTTGTTTTTGCAATTCTTCAATTATCACAGACAAGGCTTCGGCAGTATGCCAGCCCCTGCCGTTTATGTGCATTATGATTATTGAACCGTTCCTTGCTTCACTCAGCACAGTTCTTATAATGTCTTTTGCTGATACATTTTTGTCAGGGTCTCCGGTAACTATGCTCCACTGCACAGTTTTTAATCCGCATTTTTCTGCAATATTCAAAACACGCGGATCATATTCACCATACGGGCAGCGGAAAAATTTCGGTTTCGCGCCTGAAATTTGCTGTATCAGTTCATTGGTCTTGCTTATTTGAAAAAGAATTTCTGTATCGCTTGAGTTTTTTAGGTGCGGGTGGGAATAGGAATGATTTTCCAGCTCAAATAATGTATCTGATGCAAGGTTTTTTACAACTTCTTCGTGGAATTGTATCCATTTTCCGCTTAAAAAAATTGTTGCAGGAGTGTTTGTTTGTTTTAATACGCGGGTGATTGTTTCGTCATAATTGTTAGGTCCGGAATTCGGGCAGGCATCAAAGGTAAGGGCAATAGTTGCGGAGTTTTTATCGCCGCGGAATATCGGTTTTAAGGAATTCGTATCTTGAGCGCAAATATTCTGCTCCAAAAATAATATTGAAACCAAAATTGCGCAAAAAACAAAAAGCTTTTTCATTTCAGCTCAGGAAAAATTTCATCAATTCTTCTGCAAATATCCTATGCCCCCTGTCATCAGGGTGATTAATATTATTCCTGAGCAAGGTCATGAACGGAATACCTTCGTCTTTAAGATGTTCCCATCGCTTTGAAACATCTGCAAGCCCTGTTTTTTTCTCTTCTGCAATGTCGCGCAGCCACTGCACCGCAGGTCTGGTCTCGGAACATTTCTCTGATGTCTGCCCCATCCATGAAGGCATTACAAAATGCGGAGTTGTCAGTATAATTTCTGAGCCGAGCTTTTGCAGTTGGTCTATAGCGCTGTAATAATTTTTGAAGAAATTTTCTTTAGGAAGCGCCATATCATTAACAAACTCAACTATGACAAGATCCGGCTTCATGTTCAACACGTCTTTTTTTATGTCTTTGATGCGTCCCTCGGTGCTTGAACCTCCGACACCTGAATTTTTTGCTTTTATTTTGGATTTAGGGAATTTTTTCTCAAGCATTTTTATAAAAACTTTCGGAAAAGCCCTTCCCGGACGGCTTGCTTCTCCTCCGCACGTGACGCTGTCTCCCCAAAAAACAATTTTTACAGGAGCGCCTTTTTTTAATTTCTTAAGGGTTTTAGGAACTAATGCAGATTTGGCTTTTAATTCTTTTTTTAAAGGTTGCGGGAAAGAACCTAAGAAAGGATAAACCAATTCTCCTGAAAGTATTTTTGTGTTATACGGAAGGTAAATATTTGCAAGATGAGTACATCCTCTTTTTAACTTGGGGGGTATGGGGCAGGCTTTTAATTCTTCTCCTTTTTCTATTGTCAACACGCCGTTCGGGTCGCACTCAAGCAGATCTACGCGCTGCATACTATATTTATAACTTACTAAAACAGTTTCGCCTTTTTTTATCCTACCTTCGGGAATTCTGCCTATTGCAGCCCAGAAATGGTCGGCAAGATAATCTTTTCCTTCATCAAAAACGATCTTTCCGTCACCGGATATTACCTTCAATGAATTCGGTATAAGGCAGTTATTCAAAGATCCTGTTTCTTTCAATTTTGTCCCGAACTGCCATCCCTCTGGCTTATCTTCACCTATTTGAACTTCTTCGTTTTCAACACTTATGATAGCCGCAGGCTCAACATTAAATTCTTTCTGCCTCAAAAAACTATGGGCACTATCCCCTCCGGAAACCGTCATCGACATACCCTTGAATATAATATTCATTTGTCTACCATTTCCATATCGTATGTTTGATGAGATTTTTTCCTTCTTTTTTTGCAGAATACATTACTATGTCGCACGCCTTTATTACTTCATCCATATTTGAAGGAACAGCCATAAAAGTCACTAACCCAAAACTGAAACTTACGCTTATTTTATGCTCTCTACCTGAAGTAATAAGTTTTGAATTTATTCTTTTAATGACATTAAGCGCATAGTTCTCGTCTGTTTCCGGGAGAAAAACCACAAATTCATCTCCGCCCATTCTTGTTGCAAAATCCGTATTACGAATGGTTTCTTTCAATGCTTTTCCTGTAAGAGCAAGAAGTTTATCCCCTATATGGTGGCCGAGAGAATCATTTATCCTTTTAAAATCATCCACATCAAAATAAGCTACGCTGAAAGGTTTTTTATTCCTTCTTGCCTTATTAAGTTCTATCTCGGTATAGTCAAAAAAATACCGCCTGTTTGCAAGGCCTGTAAGGCTGTCTGTCCTGGCAAATTGCGATTCCCTGTCAAGAGCTTTCTTAAGCCTTGTTATTATATAGACAAATATGATAAAAAATATAAATTTTATTGTGAGGTTCCAGTAAGGTATTAAAGGGTGGGTGTAAAAAGCTGATGCGGCTTTGTCATCAAAAAACCATATCATCGCGCTTGCAATACTGCCTAAAACTCCTACATAAAATCCGCCGAACCATGAAATAATAAAAATAGGAGAAAGGTATACCACTAGGAATGACAGTCCCGGGTCAACATTAAAATCTATCAACCCCATCACCAGGATCATCACAAATCCCAGCACAACATACGAGATTTTCTTGAAATCCTTTTCTTTTTCTTTCAAGCTCACCTTCTTTTCCGCAAAAAAAACGGATATTTATTAAAAGAAAAATAAGCTACCAGATCTTCTCCATAATGTCTTCATATTTGTCGCGATAATCTTTGCCTACGGTCTTTATGGTAAAATCCGAAAAATCCTTTTCCATTTTGGTATAATTTGCATCTGACAGGAATTTAACAGCGATAGGAAAAAGGGTTTCATTCTCGTTTGCAATGTGTTTGGAAATAAGCCCGCCGTATTTGTGAAGCGTTTCACCTATCTGCACAAGATTTACGCTGCGCGCCTGATGAGAATCTTTCATCAAAGAATCTACTTCCAGAAAATATTTTTCTATCTGCTCATGGTCATTATACAGAACTTCAAGTATCTTGTATTTTTCACCGACACCTTTTAAAGAAAGCGCCGGAAAAAGTATTTTTTCCTCTTTTTCAAAATGGAAATCGTGTATAAATTCTTTTATGAACCTCATCGCCGCATCAAGCCTTTCCTGAGGCATATCCTTGCGGATAGAAATAGACACTGCGGCATCCTTTAATTTTGAGTTCATCCTGAGGATAAGTTTATGTTCTTCAAAAAGTATTTTTAAAGGATGCGTATCAATTCCCATATTATTCCTTCCTGTAAACTATTTGCCCGCCAAAAATTGTGGCTTCCACTTCAAGATCACTATTCATTATCGCAATATCCGCATCTTTTCCTACGGCAAGTATACCTTTTTTATTGTCTAAGCGCAGAACCCGCGCTGCATTCAGAGATGACATACGCGACGCCTGTGTTAACGGCACGTCACACATGGTCACCATATTCTTTACAGCATTATCAAGTGTAAGGCAGGAACCTGCGAGACTCCCATCAGAAGTATACGCTATTCCGTCCTTCACATTTATTTTTCTTCCTGCAAACCCATAATCACCGTCAGGCTGGCCTGCGGCAAGCATCGCATCACTTACAAGGATTATTCCGCCTGCGCCTTTTATTTTCATTAAAAATCTCATTGTGACGGGATGCACATGCACGCCATCCGCGATCAATTGGACTTTAAGCTCGTCATAAAGATATGCAGCGCCTAAAACTCCGGGTGACCTGTGATGCGTAAGAGGCATCGCATTGTAGATGTGGGTTACCTGCGATATACCGTTATCTATTCCCTCAACGATAGTTTCAAACTCAGCTTCGGAATGACCCACAGAAAGAACAACATCTTCACTGGCGGCTTTTCTTATAATATCCATTGCGCCGGGAAGTTCCGGAGCGATCGTCATAAGCTTGATATAACCGCGGCTTGCCTCAAAAAGCGAATCCCAATCATCCATGTTTACATCCCAGATAAAATCAGGATTTATCGCGCCGTGCATTTCTTTATTCAAGAAAGGCCCTTCGCAATGAATTCCCATTACAAGCGAATCTACTCTGTTTTTTGAAAGAAATTCTGCATATTTTCTGACTTCCTGTATCATTTCTTTTTTTGGTTTTGGGGTGAGGGTTGAAAGTATACCTGTTACGCCGTGCCTGAAAAGAGTTTGGCGCATTTTTTCTCTTTGTGTAAAATCAGGATTTTCAAAATCATAACCGCCTGCGCCGTGAATATGCAGATCAATAAAACCCGGCATTACGTATTTGCCTTTTAGGTCTATTTTTTCGCATCCTGCAGGAATGGAAAGCGAATCAAGACGCCCCATTTGAGAAATTTTACTGCCTTCAATTATGATCTCACGCCCCTCTTCTTCGTGGAAAGGTGTGATCAAACGACCGTTCAAAAGCGCAATAGAACCCATTATTACTCCAATCTGAAAGTCCGGAGAATATAACACCGGATTTCTTTCATATAAACAATACCATATATTATACTCTTTTATTTAAGAAAGTCAAACACATGAAAACAGTGGCAAGTAGACAAGTTGACAAGGGAATAAGTCAAAACAGTTAAGACAGTACAGCCGCTGAACTATTCGCAAGCTCAAGTTCAGGGCAGGTACAGAGTACAGGGTACAAAGTAAAGACCACAATACACAATACGTCGCACGCATTACGTAATACATCAAACTATCCCACTTAGAAAAAGGGGGAATAAGGGGGATTTGAAAAATGCTTGAAAAAATCTCCCCTAACCCCTCTTTTAAAAGAGGGGAACAATTATACTTTTATTTACCGCCCTCTCTGACATCCGACATTTGACATCTGTCTTTTACTCTGTACTCTGTACCCCGTACACTGTACTGTATTACCACTCTGCACTCTGTACCCTGTACTCCGTACTGTCTTTGGAACCCCATTTGACAAAAACAGGCTTTTATGTTAAAATTAACAGGTAAATTATTGATAAAGGAAATGTGATGAAAAACAAAGAACTTCTTTCCGGTGATGAAGCGATCGCGCGAGGCGCTATTGAGGCAGGAATTTCATTTGCTTCAAGTTATCCCGGCACTCCTGCAACCGAAATTCTGGAATACCTTGCAAAGAATTTTAAAGGCAAAGCAGAATGGGCAATAAACGAAAAAATTGCTCTTGAGACTGCCATTGGCGCATCATATACCGGAAAACGCGCTCTATGCTCAATGAAACATGTAGGCCTGAATGTTGCAGCTGATCCGCTTATGACATCTGCCTATACAGGAATTAAAGGCGGCCTAACAATAGCGGTTGCCGATGACCCCGGATCACAATCCTCACAAAACGAACAGGATTCCAGATTCTACGCAAAATTCGCAAAACTCCCCTGCCTTGAACCCTCAAATTCGCAGGAAGCAAAAGACATGACTATCCAAGCTTTTGAATTGTCAGAAAAATTTGAGATACCTGTTTTTTTAAGAAGCGTAACGCGTATTTCACACGCATCTTCACCTGTAACAATAGGAAAAATAAGAAAAGAAAACAGTATTGCCATAGAAAAAAACCCGAAAAAATTAATAGCTGTCCCCAGCCATGTCATTAAACTCCATAAAGAACTGAACGATAAACAAAAAGATATCGCAAAGTGGGGAGAAAAATCCGGATTAAATAAAGTCTTTAAAGGAAAAAAGAAAAAAGGAATAATTGCTTGCGGCATCGGTTATGAATATGCAAAAGAATACGGCGATGATTTTTCTGTCTTAAAAATCTCTTTTTATCCTGTGCAGGAAGAATTAATAAAGAATTTTGTGAAAGGTTTGAAAGAAGTGTATGTTCTTGAAGAAGGCGAACCATTCATTGAAGAGAAAGCAAAAAAATATTCAAAGAATGTAAAGGGAAAATTATCCGGCGATATCAGGATGGAAGGAGAACTCGGGACTGAAGCTATAATTAAATTTGCGCCGAAATTTAAGAACATTGAAGGTCTTGCAAAAAGGCTTCCGATGTTATGCCAAGGATGCGGACACCGTGATCTTTATACGGCTTTGAAAAAAGCAGAACCGAATTTTACTGCAGGAGATATCGGATGTTATACGCTCGGGGTCAATCCGCCATTTGAAGCAATAGACACCTGTCTTTGCATGGGAGCAAGCATAAGCCAAGCCGCGGGAATTTCTCACGGCGGAGTAAAAAGAGTAGCAGCAATAATCGGAGATTCAACTTTTCTTCATGCAGGCATTCCGGCGCTTATCAGCGCGGTTTATAATAAAGCAAATATTACCGTAATAATAATGGATAATAACTCCACGGCAATGACAGGCCACCAACCGACACCATTAACAGGGATTACTGCAAAAGGTTTGCCCGGAGGAAAAGTAGTGCTGGAAGAGATATGCAAAGCATGCGGGATAAGTTCGTTAGAAGTTATTGACCCGAAAGACGCAGAAAAAACAACACAGTTAATAAAAGAAAAACTCAGCTCTGAAGGCGTGCACGTCATCATTGCGCGCAGGCCCTGCATATTTGCAAAAAAATAAATTTTTTAGTTATTATAATTCATAAACTTCTTTTGCGGTAAGAATATTGACTTTTGCATGTTTTAAAATATTAATACCCGTATCAAGATCCTCGGTTTTTAAAACCACTACCGCTTTATTATCCTTCTTTTCCACAAAAGCATATAAATATTCAACATTTACTCCGGCTGTATCAAGTAATTCAAGGATATGGCTCAAACCACCCGGCTTATCCTCAACACTCACAGCTATTATTTCACTCTCCTTGACAGTAAACTTATTTTTTTCCAAAGCTTTTTTTGCGTTGTCCGCATCGGAAACTATAAGGCGCAATATCCCGTAATCAGAAGAATCTGCAAGTGAAAGAGCGCGTATATTTATTTTCGCTTTTTCCAGAACTTTAAGCGTATCCAACATTCTTCCCTTTCTATTTTCCAAAAAAACCGATATCTGTTTTACTTTCATTTTTCCTCCTTACATATTTCTCATATCCACAACTCGTTTTGCTTTGCCCTCACTCCTTGGTATTGCTTTGGGCTCAACAAGGGTAACTTTCATTTTGATACCTATTGACCTGTCCAGATGTTCTTCTATCTCTTTTCTTTTTTGCTCAACTATTTTAATTTCATCTGAAAATAACTTTTGGCTTGCCTCAACGCGAACTTCAAGTTCATCAAGCTGATGAGGGCGGGTCACTATTATCTGATACTGCGGTTCTATTCCATCCATTTCAAGAAGCGCTTTCTCTATCTGCGAAGGGAAAACTATTACTCCGCGTATTTTTAACATATCGTCAGACCTTCCTGTAATACGCTCCATCCTGACAAGCGTCCTTCCGCATTTGCACGCGCTTCTGTGAAAACAGGTAATGTCTTTTGTGCGGAAACGCAGCATGGGCATTCCTTGCCGCGTCAGATTTGTAAGCACAAGTTCGCCTTTTCCTCCTTCTTCAAGAGGTTCCAGAGTTTCTGAATCAACGATCTCGGGATAAAAATGGTCTTCAAAAATATGCAAACCTTTTTTTTCTTTGCATTCATTTGCAACGCCCGGACCCATAAGTTCAGTAAGACCGTATATGTTCAGCGCCAGCACCTTTAATCTTTTTTCTATTTCTTCCCTGATCTTTTCAGTCCACATTTCTGCGCCGAAACATCCTGCTTTTAGTTTAAGTTTTTCAAGGTCTATGCCTTCTTCTTTTGCAGCTTCAGCAAGATAAAGAGCATAAGAGGGCGTGCATGTAATTATCGTGGTCCCAAAATCCTGCATTATTTCAAGCTGGCGTTTTGTATTCCCTGCTGATATCGGAACAATGTTTGCCCCAATTTTTCTTGCTCCGTAATGAACGCCTAATCCTCCCGTGAACAAACCATATCCGTAAGCATTCTGGACTATATCATTTTTTGTTGTTCCAGCCATTGAAAGCGAACGCGCCATTGCTTCACCCCAAACCTCAATATCATTGAGCGTATACCCGGAAACAATAGGTTTTCCTGTCGTGCCTGAAGATGTATGGATCTCAACTATCTCTTCTATGGGAACTGCGAACATTTTAAACGGATAACACTGACGAAGATCATCTTTTGTGGTAAGCGGTATTTTTTTGATGTCTTTGAGTGTTTTAATATCTTCAGGTTTTAATTTTACTTCATCAAATCTTTTTTTATAATAAGGTATATTTTTGTAAGCGCGGAAAACGGTTTCTTTAAGGCGTTCAAGCTGGAGTATCTCTCTTTCCTTGACAGGCATACATTCATATTTTTCATTCCAGATCATATTAGGTCTCCCTTCAAACCCCGGTATTATTTAATTATTTCTTCTTCTTTGAAGAAATTGATATTTTCTTTTTTAAGAATTTGTTTTGCGCTTTCAATATCTTTTACTTCAATAATCAGAACCGCTTTTTTTTCGGATTCAATAACAAATCCGTAAGAATTTTCTGCATTTATGTTATTCTTCATTAATATTTTAGCGATATTATAGAGCCCGCCGGGTTTATCATTCATTTCTATTGCAAGAACTTCGTTAAGCGAAATTGTCAGGCCTTCTTTTTTAAGTATATCAAACGCGTCCTGCGGTTTGTCAACAAGAAGTTTTATAACGCCGTAATCACCGACGCTTGAAATTGTTATAGCGCGGATATTTATTGCGGTATCCATAAGTATTCTTGTTATCTTCTCAAGTTTTCCGGGTTGATTTTTTGCGAATATTGATATTTGTTTTATTTCGCCCATACACCCTCCGTAGATCTCACATGGTTCTTTTATCTATTACCCGTTTTCCCTTTCCTTCGAATGAAGGAAGAGTCCCGGGCTCAAGCAATTCTACTTTTGGCTTTACTATTATTTCCTGTTTTAATTTGTCGATGATCTGTTTTTCAAGGGCAATAAGATGTTCCACACTTCCGTCAAAAAGTTCTTTTACTATTTCAACCCTTATCGACATATCATCATAAGATTCCAGCACTATCTGATAATTTTGGGCAACGCCTTTTATGCCCATAAGAACGCGTTCGATCGCCTGCGGGAACATATTAACACCTTTGACAATGAACATATCATCAGAACGCCCCGTAATCCGGGCGATCCTTCTGTGTGTTCTGCCGCAGGAACATTTTCCTTTAATTATACGTGTCAGATCACCGACCCTGTAACGGATTATAGGCATTGCCTGCCTGCATAATGTGGTCAAAACCAACTCACCTTCTTCCCCTTCAGGAAGCTGGCGTCCTGTTTTTGGATCAATGATCTCCATAATAAAATTATCTTCCCAAAGATGCATCCCGTTCTTAGCAATACATTCAAATGCAACACCCGGACCGCTCATTTCTGAAAGCCCGTAGGAATTATAAACATCTATATTAAAAATTTCTTCAAGCTTTTTTCTTGTTTGTTCACTGTATGGCTCTGCGCCTACATATGCCCTTTTAAGAAAAATATCTTTTTTCGGGTCAAGCCCTCTTTTTTTCAACGCATCCGCAAGATATAAGAGATAGCTGGGCGTGATATGAATAACCGTAGTTTTAAAATCTATCATCAGATCAATCTGCTTATCGGTATTTCCTGGGCCTGCCGGAATAATAAGAAGCCCTACTTTTTCAGCGCCGTAATGCATCATTAAAGCGCCTGTAAAAAGCCCGTATGTCATCATATTCTGCAGAACATCTGCTTTTGTTGTACCTGACATTACAAGACAGCGCGCCATAAGGTCTGCGGCGCAGTTAATATCTGATCTTGAAAAAAATATTGCTTTTGGTTTGCCTGTGGTTCCTGATGAAGTATGAAGGCGGATTATTTTTTCTTTCGGTACAGCAAGCATCCCAAAAGGATAGTTTGCGCGCAGGTCTTCACGCGTAGTAAAGGGAAGTTTTTCAATATCCTTCAGGGTTTTTATATCACGGGGTTTTACACCTGCAGCATTAAATTTGTTTTTATAAAAACCAACTTTTTTATAAACTCTTTCTGTGGTTTCTTTAAGGCGCTTGAGCTGTAATTTCTCAAGTTCCTTTTTCCCTATTGTTTCGATTTTTTTCTGCCAAAACATCAAATACCCCCAAAAATTTTTGGCCTTAAAAACAAGCACACAGACAAAGGATGTTTATACCCTGTGTCTGTGTGGCCTGTTATTCTCTTATCATGCTTATTTGGAACACTTCATAACATAAGTGAAAGTGACATAAAGATAATTCTGGATAGATGTCACGACATTCTCAAGATTATAATTTGTTTCATAAACATACTGCGGCGAAATAGACATTGTCGGGGTAAAATTATATGTTACGCCTAAATAAACCCTGTTTGTCTGGAATCCGCTGGCAGAAAAACCTGTTGCTTTTGCTTTTGCTTCATTATCCTCGATAGCTCCTATAAAAATTTCATCAGCAAGCATGGCTGTAAGATTGTCCGTAAGCTTATAGCTTCCTGTGAGCATTTCTCTGATAAGGAGTGAATACCCGACTTTCTGGGCATCATCTGTGTATGCATCTGAATAAAATGTGTTATGGAAAATTACTCTGTTTGAGAGAGTAATTTTGTCATTTAATTTGTAATCTACGATAGGCATAATTTCAAGATTCTGGGACATATTGTAACTTTGAGGCGAATCTGTCGGAAAACCCATCATATAATACCAGACCGGGAGTTTAAGTTTAAAATTACCTAACGGCATTGTATAAACAGGTCCGATAAAAAATTCATGGAACACATTCCCTTTTGCAGCGCCGTAACTTTCGGTCCTTGAAAATTCATATCTGTGTCCCGGCATCGCAACTATCGCCCACTGAGGTGAAAGCACTGCTGTCAAATTAATATATTCCCACGTTCTTCCTGTAACAACCTGCGCGCTTACTGCCTGAGTAAAGCAGACCAAAAATAATGCAGCAATAAATAACTTTTTCATTCTTACCTCCTTATTATTCGCTCAAAACTATTTAATTCCCTCAAAACATTTGTCGATCTGAACAGTTTCCGGTTTTTTGGTGCAGAACATCACAACAAGGGTCACTATTATTGAAACAGGAAGCGCTACGACAATAGGATCAAGAAGCGCCCACTTGGAAGCGCCTGCTAAAGTCTGAACTCCGAATAATTTCTTGCATATCCCGAGAGGAACAGATTCTTTTGCGTGGACAAAAGTCAGCCAAAAAAGACTTGTCAAAAGCCCTGAGAAAAATCCTGAAATTGCCGCAGCTTTTGTCATTCTCTTGAAATACAGCGCGCCGAAATACATCGGAAGGAACGCAGCAGCGCAAAGCCCGAAGAAAATTGAGGTTCCTATTGCAATGATAGCAGAACCTGTTTCTAGAAATCTCGGTAAGAAGTATGCTATGGCCAAACTTATAATAATTGTCACACACATACTTATTTTTGTGATATTCATCGTATTGCCTTTGACGCCAAGACCTTTTTCGCAAAAATCCCTTCCCATTGCAGTACCCATTGTATGGAATTGCGAACTTAAAGTTGACATTGCAGCCGCAAGCAGTGTGACCATAAATATCGCGGTAAACCACGGCGGCAAAAAAGTATTAATAAATAAAGGTACAATATTATCAACACTTTTATTTGCTGCAACCATTGATATCTTACCCAGTGTCGCGGGGTTATTAAAGAAGTACACATTGGAAAGCGCGCCGACGACAAAAGCAACTCCTGTCATCATCAGAATAAAAAGCCCGCCAACTCCAACTGCCCTGTTCAATTCTCTGTCACTTTTAACGGTCATGAACCTAACGGCCAATTGCGGCTGTGCAAGCACGCCGATACCTACGCCCATTACAATTGTTGTAACAAGCTGAAGCCACATAGGCGATTTAAAAAGAGGCATTGCTGTCCAGCCTCTATGACCGCCGGCTCCAAAGATCTTAATTGCTTCGGGCGCAAGCGCTGTCAAAGCTTTATGAGCCTGTGTAATACCTCCGAGTTTTGAATATACAAAAAATAAAAGTATCGACATTCCTATGAACATCAATACTCCCTGAAAAGCATCTGTGTACATAACGCCTTTTAATCCGCCCATTATAACATACACCGCAACTATAGCGGTAAAGAACAAAAGAGCAACTGCATAATTTATGCTTAAGGTCTGCGAAATAAATTGCGCGCCGCCTATCATAACAGAACCTGTGTAAACCGGCATTGCAATAAATATTAAAAGCCCTGAAGCTGCCTGAAGAAATCGCGACTCAAATCTTTTCCCAAGCAATTCAGGAAAAGTATGGGCGTCAAGATTGTGCCCCATTTTACGGGTTCTTTTCCCAAAAATAACAAACGCTATAAAAATACCGACTAATATATTCATAAAAGTCAGCCATAAAAGACCCATTCCATACACAGCAGCAGCGCCGCCAAAACCAATGATCGCAGATGTGCTTATGAAAGTAGCGCCATAAGAGATCGCCATGATAAAAGGATGCACTTTCCTGCCGGCAACAAGATAGTCCGTCGCATTTTTTGTCTGTTTATACCCCAGATAACCAAGGTATGCAATGATTATCAGATATACGAGGACTATGATCGACAATAAAAGAATATTCATCTTATATCTCCTTTTTTATTCAACCTTAGTCCTGCGGTTCTTTTGTTTCCCACTTAACTTCTTCCTCAATTTCTTTTACTTCCCCGTCTTTCGGCTTGTTCCAGTTAATAATGCCGTAGACGATGCAAAGAAGCGCGCTTAATATCGAACCGATATAAGCAAGAAATACTCCTCTTCCTTCCATTCCCCACATTTTCCCTCCCTTGCGCTCTTCTTTGGGCGCATTATTTAAAAACGGGTTTAGGGCACGAAGTTAACTCCCGCCCTTTCCTGAAGGCTTCAATATTTATTTCAAGAGTTTTTTCCGGGACTGATCTTTTTATGACTGAATTCCATAAAGAAACCGAAAAATCAAGATAAGATGACAATGCGCCCAAAAGAACAACATTCTCTGCTTTTGCCGTGCCGAGATCTTTTGCAATTTCGTAAGCATTTATTTTATCAACAAGAAATCCGCTATCTTCAAGCATTTTTTTTACATTTTCTGGATAGGAAGAAATATCTGCAGCACTCGCGGGGATGATCCTTCTTTCATTCAAAATAATTCTGGCTTTCTTTTTCAAAAATGATGTTGCCCTTAATCCCTCAAGTTCTTCCATTGCAACAAGAAGATCAACACTGCCTTTTTTTATGATAGGTGAATACACTTCTTTGCCAAAACGCACATGACACACAACACTTCCTCCGCGCTGCGCCATACCGTGCAATTCGCTTTCCTTGACATCTATATTTTCCAGGAATGCGCAGCCTGCAAGCATTTTGCCTGCAAGAATTATACCCTGACCTCCGACCCCGGAAAATAATATGTTTGTTGTATTCATTGTGCCTTTTTTTGTATTTATATGTATAAATTAAATAAATTATATTTATTATATCATAAGAATTTTGAAAAGTCAAAGAGGCGGTACAGGGTACAGAGTACGGAGTACAGGGTAAAAGACAATTAAAAATAAAAAATTAAAAATGAAAAATGAAAAAGCAAGGATAGATTGCCACTTTAAAAACAATTAAAAATGAAAAATGAAAAATTAAAAACGAAAATGCAGATGTCAGATCCCAGATGCCAGATGTCAGTTTAAAAACCACACAAACGAAGATAGATTGCCGTCTAACTACGCAAAAATAATATAGCTTCGTCAAATAAACATTTGACGTCTTCGTAATGACGCTCAAATCCCCCTTAATCCCCCTTTGCTAAAGTGGGAAATATTCCCCTCTTAGAAAAAGAGGGGTTGGGGGAGATTTGAACCTTATTAACTTATTAACTTGTTCCCTTGTTGACTTGTTAACTTATCTCTATCTGGTTGACTCTCCGTTTAATTATGATATAATATTTATGTTGACTTGCCTACTTGTTTCCTTGTCTACTTGTTAACTTAACTGGAGGTATTAGTATGAAAAAACTCGGGCTTGCTTTGGGCGGCGGCGGTGCAAAAGGAATGGCGCATCTTGGTATTTTAAGAGTCCTCGAAAAAGAAAAAATACCGGTATCTGCCATAGCCGGAACAAGTATAGGCGCACTCATAGGCGGGTTATACGCCCTCGAACAAGACGTTGAATATTGGATAGATAAATTCCTTGATTATTTTTTAAGCATAGGCTTCAAACAACTCTACGAAAAACTCTCTGAAAAAAGCCCAGGAGAACTGGAAAAGATAATTGAAGAAAGCATTGTTAATATCCCTCCGCTTATCAAATCATTTTTCACAAGAAAAAGAAGTGAAGGGCTTTTCGGGGATCTTGTCCCAAAAATAAATATTGAAGATTTAAAAATTCCATTTGCGGCAATTTCATGCGACATATTGTCAGGCAAAGAAATTATTTTTACCAAAGGTTCTCTTCGCACTGCAATACACGGCAGTTTTACTGTACCCGGGATATGGCAGGCATTGGAATATGACGAAATGTATCTTATGGACGGGGGTACAATAGATAATGTACCGGTTAATGTCGCAAGAAAACTCGGAGCAAAAAAAATAATAGCTGTGGATGTGAGGCCTGACCTGCAAACAACAAAAACTCCCAAAACAAGATTTGATATGTTTAAACGCGTTTTGGATATTCAGCAATATTATCTTGCACAAAATCAGATAGATAGCGCAGACGTTTCAATAAGGCCCGAACTTGGACCGATACCATGGGCTGATTTCAGGACAGCAAAAGCCTGTATTGCACTCGGTGAAAAAGCTGCACGGATACATTTGAAGGAAATAATAAAAATGTTAAAATAAAAAAACCGTGCAGAGTACAGAGTACAGTGTACAGAGTACAGTGTAAAAAAACTGGAATAAATAAAAATGGCAGGGACCTGTGATTAAACACAAGCCCTGCCATTTTTTTGTTTTCTTTAATGTCCTAAACTTGTCAACTTGTTAACTTGTCGACTAGTTTTTTTAGCATCTATACCCTGTACTCTGTACACTGTACTGTTTTTGCTTACTTCTTCTTGTCCGCCACCGCCGCCTGCGCTGCCGCAAGCATTGCAATAGGAACTCTGAAAGGAGAACAGCTTACATAATTCATCTTGACCTTGTGGCAGAATTTCACTGATTCAGGTTCTCCGCCATGCTCGCCGCAAATACCAATTTCAAGATTCTTATTGGTCTTTCTGCCGTTTGCAATTCCGATCTTGATGAGTTCACCAACTCCTGTCTGATCAACACTTTGGAAAGGATCGCCCTTAAGAATTCCTTTTTCAAGATATTCTCCAAGGAAAGAACCTATATCATCACGCGAAAACCCGAATGTCATTTGGGTAAGGTCGTTCGTGCCGAATGAGAAAAATTCCGCAGTCTGTGAAAGCTTATCAGCAACAAATACTGCTCTGGGAATTTCTATCATTGTACCGAACATAAATTTAATTTTCTTTAAATTATATTTTTTAAGTGTTTCTTTATAAACCACATCAACAATAGCTTTCTGGTCTTTAAGTTCGTTTGCATCACAGACAACAGGAACCATTATTTCAGGATAAGGTTTTCTTCCTTCCTTAGTAAGCTCTGCTGCTGACTCAAGTATTGCGCGCACCTGCATTTCAGTAATTTCAGGATAAGTTACTCCAAGCCTTACTCCGCGATGCCCCATCATTGGATTTGATTCGTGAAGTCCTTCCGCTCTTTTTGCAAGTTCATCCATACTGATATTTAATTCTGCTGCAAGCTTTTCAAGTTTTTCTTTGTCCTGCGGCACAAATTCGTGAAGCGGCGGATCAAGAAGCCTTATTACAACAGGAAAACCATCCATTGCTTCTATTGTTGCCTTGATGTCTTTTTTCACGAACGGGAAAAGTTCC
>Ga0265297_10005353_pt1 | contig 19655 bp, 17 predicted proteins | sample Munlanlwell13791_FD_192502 | JGI IMG/M metagenome (GOLD analysis project Ga0265297, IMG submission 192502) | Leachate microbial communities from a municipal landfill in Southern Ontario, Canada - Leachate well 137-91 | ecosystem: Engineered > Solid waste > Landfill > Unclassified | place...
TTGCAAAGCCGTTTTATCGCAGATTAACTTTACTACGTTCGGATTATTTACGTCTTCATTCGCCTCAATCTTTTTTCTAACCGTAGCCATAAGTGTAGTTGGATTGTTAACCATTTCTCTGGCAAGGCTATCAATAGTTGATTGATGCATAATAGGCTCGTCTGCCTGGATATTTATGACTATTTTTGCATCGATATCTCTTACTGCTTCCGCTATCCTATCGGTGCCTGATTGATGTTTTGTCGAAGTCATAACGGCCTTGGCACCAAAACTTTCAGCAGCTTCCTTTACTTTTATATCATCACAGGCAATTATCAAATCATCAAGAAGGCTTGCTTTAGATGCATTTTCCCAGACCCACTGAATTAGCGGTTTGCCTAAAACTTGCCGTAATAACTTATGCGACAGCCTGGTAGATTCATAACGCGCAGGAATAACCCCAATTACGTCTATATTATTTTGCATTAATTCTTTGTAATAATTCTTTTCTGTCAGTGGTTGCCGCTCCTAGTTTTTCCACTACGATACCTGCAGCAAAATTAGAAATTAAAGCAGCTTCATAAAAACTTGCATGCGCGGCAAGCGCCAGGGTAAACGCAGAAATCACAGTATCTCCTGCTCCGGTTACATCATATACCTCCGCAGCCATTGTCGGTATATGATAATGCGAGGCGTCCGCAAAAAGCATCATACCGTCTTCGCCTAAGGTAATAAGCAAAGATTTGGGATTGAGTTTCTGCATTATCGTTTTTCCTAAAAGCGGAATTTCTTCTTTACTGCGTATTTTCATATTCGCTGCAGCCTGCGCTTCTTTCAGGTTTGGAGTAAGAGAGGTTACATTAGTATAATAATCTATGTGTTCTTCTTTGGGGTCAACTGTCACGATTTTTTTCTTACGCGTGCAAAGCTCAACCAAATCCCCTACCAGGTTAGGGTTAACTACACCTTTACCATAATCTTCGATAATAACCGCATCAAACTTATCTATATTTTGCGATATTCTTCTGTACAGCATCTTGCTGGTTTCATAAGAAAGGAATTCTACTGATTCCCAGTCAAGCCGGACAATCTGCTGATGCTGTGCGATGATACGAGTCTTAAGCGTTGTGGGCCTGTTTTTATCATTAACAATCAACTCGCTGCCAATTCCCCCTTTCTTAATCAACGAAGATAAAACATTTCCGAAGTGGTCGCGCCCCAGGCAGCCGCAAAGGCTTACGTTTGCGCCCAAAGAAACAAGATTCAAGCCTACGTTAGCTGCGCCTCCACAAACAAAATTCTCCCGGTTTGCCCAGACAACCGGAACCGGAGCTTCAGGAGAAACTCTTTCAACTTTTCCAAAAATATAATGGTCAAGGACAAGGTCTCCCACAACCATAATATTCTTGTTCTTAAAACGTGAAATTACCTTAGTAAGTTTATTTTTATCGATATGCATAAATTCCAATGTTATATAGATCCTTCAGCCCTTCGGGCTTCAATGGCCCTTGTATAAAAACCCTTTTTAAGGGTTAATTATATCATGCAAACGGAAAAAATCTACTGTTTTAAAGCCAACCACAAGAGGCAAAATACCGTAGTGTTTCTTTTAATTCATCGCTGCTTGCCGGCTGATGTGCCTCTATTACTTTTAACAGATTAGCCCGCGTAAGATACGTAGAAATTTGCGAAAAGTCAAAATCTCCGCTTAAAGGAGAAATATGATCCTTAAGCCCGTTTATGCCGTGGAGATGAAATCCGAATAAGTAACCATTAAGGCTATCCAGCAAACTATCTTTCTTTATAATGCTTAAACGTTCCTGTGCCTGGGCGTGGCCTACATCGTGCCAATAGACAAGCCCTTTGCTATTTAATTCTTTTAAGAAAAAGGCTGCTTCTTCGTTGTTTGGTATTTCATTAGGGTAATAACGGTTTTCAAGGCCTATTTTTATGCCCTTTTTAAGTGCGTATTCGGTTATTTCATCTAAACTTTTCAGGGTAGCACGAAGATACGGCTCTTTTTTTTCTTCACGCAGCTGTAATATTTTTTCTCGTAAACTATTCGCTTCTTCAGAATGTATTTTCCCTAGGTTATACAAATTAATAAGGGCTTTTATGTATTCAGTATCCATCTCAATTGTTCCAGCATGTATTACTACAATTTTTGCATTCAGATTTTCCGCGGTATTGATTGTTTGTTTTGTGTATTTGACGGCGCACTCTCTCTCATTTTCCGTAAGAGATGAAAGAAAGTAATAGTTGGTAAAAAAGCGGTGGAAAATATTCTGTGGCGGTAAAGGGCAAAAATTATGCACACTGATGACATTTATATTGAAATCAGCAAGAAGTGAAGCAATTTTATTTAAACGACTGGCGGTAAAATTATAACCCAGTTCAATTGATTTTATGCCAAGCTTGCTTATTCCTGTCAGCATGTCAGGTAAGTTGCATCCTTCAGAATAATTCCAGGTTGTAGAGATGGCTATCATAGTAATTTAAATAAGGAAGGATTTTATAAAACGCGCAGCTATAAGATTGCTAGCTACCGGCCATAATAAGCAAATATTCTGTTTAGTTTGGTTACATTTTATCGAATGTCGTGCTTGTTTTACGTTCTTTCTCTTTTCTCTCCAATTCCTTTTCGTCATCTTCGAAAATTGTATGAGATGCACGTTTCGATGAAGAATCTTCACCCATTAAAGTATTTCTCTCCTCGTAATTTTCAAGCAACTGCGATAATCTTGCGCCTAAATGCTTTTTAATGGTTTTTAATTTTTTCTCGTAATAAGATATTAATTTTTGGTTTTTTACCAAAATTTCTTTTTCACATTTTTCGTAAACGCCCTTGTCTGCCAGGTCTTTATCGTTTGGAAAAAGCTCCTTTAAAATATCCTGCCAATAGCGGATAAGATCTTCTTTATTGCCTTCCTTTGCCATCCTTATTTCATCTTCCAGTTCTTTCTCCAAATCTATTCTTAGTTCATAAGAAGTCTTCGTTCTCTCATATTCGCCTTTTATTTCGTCCAGTTTCTTTTGGGCCTTTTTATATTCTACGATTAAGTTTCTCAAGCGGGAAATATCCATATTGCCTCCTTAGTTCTCCGCCGTAGGCGGATAACTAACCCCGCAGCACTTCTGGAAATTTTCACGCTCGCTTTGCGACCAGGAAAATTTCCAGATATATGGGTGCAAGGGGTAAATTATTTATCCGCTCTTGGCGAAAAAAAATTAACTTCTACGGGCACGCCTTCGGCAAGGCCGTGGTTTCTTTATAATGATTTCTTGATCTTTAATAGAAAACCGGCGATAACCCTTTATTTTTCTTTTCTACTCCAAATTCTGGCCTGTATATTTCAAGCACTTCGCCTGTATCCTTATCGACAAAAACCCAAACTTCTCCGGGAGGATTTTTAAAATTAAAAAGTACAGCCCGGTAATTTTTCATAAAACCCCTTTCGAAAAGCTTAAAATTAGGCGAATTTTGCAAATCTGCCATCTTGTTCACTTTTTCGCGCCACATTTTATTATTTTGATCGTAAATTATTTCAACTCTATAAAGATCAAATCCGTCTTTATTCAATGCTTTAGTCGCTGCTTCTACGATTTCATACTTTGATAATTCTTTTTTTAAAGCCGCATAGGAAGGGAAAATACATAAAAAAGTAAGTGTTACTAATATTATATTTTTGCACATACATATACCCCCTTTACTATATGTATTATACGTATACTCAAGCAATCTGCAACACTTTTTAACCGCAGATGATTACAGATTTGTCAGCCACCTATAATTTTCTGCCCGTGCTAATCTGTGTAGAAAAATTATAATAACTGAGACGAAATGGAGTCGCAAAATAGAAGCCCTTTCTCAGTTACGCTAACAGCCTTTGGTTGTTTATTGGTAATGCGGTATTTTAAAAGTTTTTCTTTAACAAGCATTTTTATAGCGCCCTTTTCCAGAGCCATAAAATCAAAACCGGTTCTTTTTCTAAACCAGCCAAAATCAATACCGTCTATGGTGCGTATTTTTATTGCTGCTGTTTCGAGCGCAGCTTTCTTTGCAGATAGTTTTTCTGTCGAACAAACTACAGATTTTCCTTTTTGCATCTTTCGTATATACTCCTTGATTCCAGAAATGTTTTTTTCTCTAACCCCATTTATAAAGGATACCGCAGACACACCTACTCCCATATAGGAATTATTCTCCCAATAATTCAGATTATGCTTGCATTCAAAGCCTCTTTTGGCAAAATTTGATATTTCGTACTGCCGGAATTTTTGCTTAGGCAGATAATCCATAGTTAATTTATACATTCTGGCGCAGATACTATCGGGTAACGGAACGACAACTTTGTTTTTTACATTTTTAAAGAGCTGAGTATGGCGTTCATAGGTTAATGAATAACATGAAATATGCTTAACCGGCAGTTTGACCGCCGCTCTAAGTTCATCTCGCCAATCGGCTACTGTTTCGCTCCAAACACCAAAAATTAAATCAATGTTTATGTTACTAAACCCGTTTTTTTCTGCAAGACGAATAGATTCAAGGGCGCGGCCGGAGTTGTGAATTCTACCAAGAGCTTTTAGTTTTTTATCGTTTAGGGATTGGACGCCTATGCTTATACGATTTACGCCGCTTCCTCGTAAAAGTTTTATCTTTTCCTGTGACAGAGTTTCAGGGTTTGCTTCTATTGTAAACTCGTTGCACTTTTTTGAAATGCTGCTTAACGCTTTAAGCAACTCATGAAGCAATGGGATATCCAGGCTGGTTGGTGTTCCCCCGCCTATATAAATAGTATAGAATTTTTCATTTAAAAGCTTAATTTGCCTGCTAATAGTTTTAATGTAAGCCTGTGCTAATTCTTTTTCGTAACCGATGCTATAGAAATCGCAATATAGGCATTTTTTAGCGCAAAACGGAATGTGAATGTATAGTGAAGTCATATTGCTACCTAGACTATTGAATAACCAAGTTCCAATTTCCAATAACCAAATAATGACCAATAATCAAATCCCAATGATCAAACGAAAAAATTTAATTTTTTGATTATTGGTTATTGAGAATTATAATTTATTTGGTTATTGTACCTTGGTTATTGGTTATTTTATAAAACATTTGTGCTATAATTATAATATAATGAAAAAAAGTGTCTATATAATTCAATGCCCGCCGTCATGGCTTAAGATTGCCCCGCTTTCGCTTGTCTATCTGGAGAATTATCTTAAAAATAATGGAATTTCGGTTAAGGTGCGGGATTTAAATGTTGAATTTTTCAGATTACTAAAATTATCGCCTAAAGAGTGGCTAAGCCTAAACGAAAGTTTCGAAGAAAATTTATTCACTCAGATTGAACATTTCCCCTCTTTCTTCAATGCCTTATATGAAGATATCAAGGATTATGAATATATAGGTTTTTCTCTCTTAAAAAGAAACAGCAGTTTTTCGTTTGCGCTCGCGCAGAAAATCAGAGAAATGTTTCCTTTAAAAAAAATAATCTTTGGTGGCCCGCATACTCTTTTTCTGGAACACAAAAATAAGCTGGATAATCAGTCGTTCTGGATAATCGGCGAAGGTGAATATGCAACACTTAAAATACTTAACGGTACTTCTGAAAGGATTCAGCATTTTGAAGAGATAGAAAACCTTGATAAGCTTTCTTTTCTTGATTTTAGCTGTCTTGATATGAAAAGTTATTCAAACGCTATCCCCCTGTTAAGTTCGCGAGGCTGTAGGTTCAGCTGCAATTTTTGTTCAGAAAGGAAATTGTATAAAAAATTCAGGCAGCATAGCCCAAGGTATATCTGTGATTTGATAAAATGCCTAACTGAAAAACACAAAATAAATACTTTTGTTTTTTGCGATTCTTTGATAAATTACAGCAATCAATGGCTCGAAGAATTTTGTTTGGGTTTATTGAAAAGCAAGCTGAAGATAAAATGGGAGGCCCAAATGCGGGTAGATGAAAAATTCGACAAAAATCTTGGCAAATTGATGAAAAATAGCGGCTGTTACAATCTTTTTGTCGGACTAGAGAGCGCTTCTGCTAATACGCTAAAAAATATGAACAAAGGCTTTAGCCCTAAGGCGGCATTGAGTTTTTTCAAAACGCTATCGGAGTCAGATTTGCAATTCGAAGTAAGCCTTATATTCGGTTATCCCGGCGAAAGCGAAACTGATTTTAAAGAAACTCTTGATTTTATTATACAAAACAAAAAAATTATTCCTAAAATTGCCCAAGCTAACCCTTTTGTCGATTATATGGGTAATTTTCCGGATGGAACTTTCCCCGACGTATCGTCAAATGAACGAATTAAATTATTTTTACGCGCTATTGAGGCAGAAAAAATCAAATATACTAAAAATTTTATTAATAATCTTGTATATTAACGCGTTACCTTCACTCCAAGTGGACTCGCCTGAATATTTTTATATTGTGGCGAGGCTACGTGTTACGTGATACTTTAATGAATATTAAACTTATAACCACCCAAAAAGCTCTTTCCCCTACTCAAATAACTCTTGCTGATTACTGCCTCAATCCTTATCGCGGCTGCGAATTCGGCTGCCTTTATTGTTATTCCATGGAAAATAAAAATATTAAAAACATTAACCCCTTCCGTGAAATTGGCGTAAAAATTAACATTGACGAAATTTTGAGGCGCCAACTTAAATTTATCAATCCAAAACGGGTGCTTCTTGGCTCTACCACCGAATGTTTCCAATACGTGGAAACAAAATACCACCTTACTGAAAAAATATTAAAAACACTTAATGAATTTAAAGTTCCTTATACCATTTTAACCAAATCTAATTTAATAAAAAATTACCTTTCGCTTATTGCTGAAAATGCAAAAAATAAAATTTATTTTACCTTAAACAGCGCGCCAATAAGCCTTTTAGAAAGAAAAACTCCCGCTCAAGAACAGCGACTAGAAGCAATTGCGCAAATCATAAAAAGAAATATTGGCTTGAGAATCCATGTGGGCCCATTTATTCCTCATATTTCCATCTTGAAAGATTTATTAGAAATACTTCCATCAGGCGTAAAAGAAGTTGATATAGAGCTTTATCACCATAGAATGGGAAATTACGAGGAAATTTTAAAAATTATTGCAAAAACCCTCGGGAAAGAAACAGAAAGAAAAATATCTTCGGTTTATGCAACTGAAGCTGCATACCTGGAATTTTCACAACAGTTGAAAAATGATTTAGTTGTTCTTAAAAACAGCTATCCGGATATTTCATTTTTTTGCCTTGTTCCTGGCTTCAATATGTTTTACAATAAAAAAATCGACTACAATAATAAAGTGAAATAAATTCAGATGCAACACCCGTTTTTTAGCGTAATTATACCCACTTACAATCGCAAGCAATTTCTTAAAATTGCGCTCGCCTCGATTCTTGCGCAAACTTTCAACGATTATGAAGTTATTGTCATAGATGACGGGTCAAGCGATGGAACCAGGGAGATGCTTGAAGGGCGTGGAGCGTGGAATCCTCCTTCGCCAAGGCTACAAAGGACAGGCGTGGGGCGTGGAGAAAAAATAAAGTATATTTATCAGGAAAATAAAGGCCCGGCAGCGGCGCGTAATTTAGGAATAAAAAATGCGAAAGGTAAATTCATCTGTTTTTTAGATACCGATGACAGGTTTAGAGAAGATAAACTTAAAGTAACTTATGATTACATAAAAAACCACCCACAATATAAAATATTTCACACAGAAGAAATATGGTATAGAAAAGGCTCATTACTTACCCAGAAAATCTATCATAAAAAACCAACCGGATGGGTATTTGAAAATGCGGTAAGAATGTGTTCGATAAGCATATCTACAGCAGCTATAGAAAAAAATATCTTTAACGAAGTCGGGCTTTTTGACGAAAGTATGCCGGCTTGTGAAGATTACGATTTTTGGCTTCGTGTAACAAACAAATATAAGGTTTTACTTATCCCCTACTACCTTACAATAAAAGAAGGCGGGCACCCCGACCAGCAATCATTTAAATATCCGGCAATGGACACTTTTAGAATTTACGCCCTTAAGAAAATGCTTGAAACAAAAACACTTTCCGGAGATAATTTTAAAATTGCCGCAGGCGAACTAAGAAAAAAATGTGAAATATTCATAAAGGGCGCATTAAAACGGGGAAAAATCAAAGAAGCAAAGTATCATCGAACGCTTATTGAAAAATTTTCTACTTAATTCTATGATTGATAGTTTAAAAGAAAAAATTGAAAAAAGCTTTCTGTTTCGCCCGAATAAAAATCAATTGCGCGATTTGGAACGCCTTATTTTTGAAATTATCCGCCGAGAAAATTGTTCATTGGATGGAATAATCTCTTATCTTAAAACCAATTCTGACAGCGAAAAATACAACGGCAGAAATAAATTTTTTGCACTTAAGAACGCGCTAATCCGGCGCCGGTTCCCTTTGACTGCAGAAAAAGAAAAAATAGATACCAAACGAATATTCCTCAATCAAATACAACAGCCCCTTAAAGATAATTATACCGTGCATGAAGATTTTAAACCTTCCAAAATTTTCGTTGAAAAAGAAGTAAAGAATAGCTATCTCGTTAGAAACTTTTCCAGAAAATTTCCCGACATTAAGATTGAAGAAATAAATCTTTACAGTGATTACTTAAATACCAGTAGATTTCATATCTCAAGGCTCAAAGAACCGATTGTTTTTCTCGTCAAGGAAAAATGGGATTTTCTTAAACCCTGCCCCTGCACGAAAGTTCATTTAAGCTGTGGATACTGGGTACTTAATCTTGGTTTTGGTTGCCCGTTTGACTGCTCATATTGTTTTCTGCAATGCTATGCTAATTTTCCGGGAATAGTCCTTCCGGCTAACATCGAAGACTTCTTTACGGAATTTGATACACTCGAGAAAAAATTAAAAAAACCGATAAGAATCGGAACTGGTGAGTTTTGCGATTCTCTGGCATTGGATGAAATAACAGAATATTCAACAAAATTGATACCTTATTTTAAAGATAAGAATGTTTTTTTTGAACTAAAAACTAAAAGCAATAAGATATCGAATCTCTTAAAAATTACGCCTGCTAAAAACATCGTAATTTCATGGTCGCTTAATCCCCTATCTATCATCGAACGTGAAGAGATCGCAACCGCAAGTTTAAAGGAAAGGCTGGATGCGGCGCGCAAGATTCAACAAAAAGGCTATAATATAGCATTTCATTTTGACCCTATATTTTACAGTGACGCCTGGCAGCAGATTTATACCCAGACAATCAGCGACTTGTATTCTCAACTTACGCCGCCCTTTGCCTGGATCAGCCTGGGGACACTACGTTCCAACAGGCGCCTTAAAACAATCAATGAACTACGCTTTCCAAAAAGCAATATTTTTTACGGAGAGCTTTTTGTAGGTGAAGATAAAAAATTAAGGTATCCTTCATTTTTAAGGAGAAAAATTTACGAAAATATGGTAAAATGGATAAAAGCTTACGACAGGCAAAGCCCTGTTTACCTTTGCATGGAGAACAAAGACATGTGGAGTATTTTACAGAAAAGTTCCTCTATGGAAATAGAAAAATACCTCTTACAAATATGATTAGACAAACGTGGCGGCATAATAGCCTGAAGGAAAGTTTTATGGGTGCATTTAAGGGTGTAATTATTATATTCAAAAATGAAAGGTATGTAAAAATAGTATGCTTCTATGGCGTATCAATAATACTTCTTGCCATTATTTTAAATGCTTCTTTGATTGAAATAGCGGTTTTGGTGATAACTATTACAGTAGTGTTGGTGGCAGAAATTTTTAATGCGGTAGTTGAAAATATAATGGATATAGTCAAGCCATACAAGGACCATCACATAAAAATACTCAAAGAAACCTCAGCCGGAATGGTATTAATATCTTCATTTGGTGCGGCAATTGTAGGCGGCGTAATTTTCCTGCCTAAAATAATCGCTATATTTAAATAGTTTAATATCTTTTTACTATTTCTGTATATGGATAGTAGTGCCTTATTATCTCCTGGTAAGTAAACCCGCTTTTTGCCATAAATTGCGCTCCTTCCTGGCACATGCCGACGCCATGGCCAAAACCTGCTCCCCAGAAAAATATCATTTTTGCCTGGCCTTGCGATGAAAACTTTACATCAACCTTAAAGGCGCTGCTGCGTAATTTATCAAAATAGTTACGTATGTTAAAATCTCCTTTGATGTCTGTTTTATCTTTAGATGTTTCTATTCGTACCAATTTGTACGCCCCGCAGGTAATTTTTTCTTGCGGAGTTATTGATACTATGTTTTTCACGGGATATCCGAACGCAAGCAAAAAGTCTTCTTCATCGTAAACTCTTTGCCAGCGATAGTTAGTTTTATAAGAATGAGCGCAAAAGTTTTCGGGAAAACTGGTGAACCAATCTTCTTCTTCATAGAAAGACATAGGACAATTGTTTTTCATTGAATCAGAACCTTTAGCATAATATTCTTTTTTACTAAAGACATCCGGCCGCAGGCACCCGCCGCAATTTGAGTGGTAAATTGCCTCAATGGGCTCGGATTTATATAAAACAATTTGCCCCTTTGTTTCATCAACTGCTTTATTCGTTGCGGCAGTTTCAACAGACATACCCTGGTAAACCTGGCAATGGGTATCTGCACAAACGTCAAAATCTTCGCTTGAGTGACGTTGCTGTTTTATGCTCCTAAATGCAATCGTTCGTGCTGCAACGGCCTGCGCGTAAAGTGCCTCTTTATCGGAACTAGCTAAAATTTCCGCTGGTAAAACTCCATACAAATACTCTTCTATACTTACAATATTAATAAGCGTAATGTCTTTATTGGCTATGAGCTTAAAATCTCCCCGGTATATTCTGTCTACTTTTTTATGCCAAAAATTGCTGCGGCCGTAATTTACGTCCAAAATGTAAAAAGGGTAACCTTGGCTTTTGATAGAAACCTGGTTGTGAAATTTTTTGTAAACAGTTCCTGTTCTGTCGTCAGTTAAATATAACCGTTTGTTTTGAAATAAGATTTTATAGAACTTGTTTTTTTCACCCGTAAATGAATTTTTAGCGTCTGAAACCGTAAAATTACCGCCGCAGCGAAAGGTAAAATCTTTAAGGTCGGTAGCTAACCCTACTTTGATAGCAGGGACGTTTTTCTCACGTTTGTAAAACATAAGTTTTACAATATCTCTGGCACGTTCTACTGTCCGCTTTGCCTCAACAAAAAAAGCCTTGCCTATTTTATCTTTAATTACGAGAAGCTGGGTTTTTATATCTTTGTTGTCCGGATAAAAATTTATGCTTTTTGCGGAATAAGTATAAGCGCGTTTATAATCCCCTGTTTTTAAGAAACATTCCGCAAGATAGTAGTTGGCAAATCGTGTACTTGAGTCAAGCGCGATAAGTTTGGAAAAAAAACGTGAGGCCTTTGCGTATGATTTACGTTTATAATATATCTTAGCTAATCGGTACAGCGCGATAAAATTTTCGTTAAGCTTAAGCGACTGAAGGTAATTTTTTACGGCGAGCGTAGTTTCGCCTATATCTTCGTAGGAAAGGCCAAGATAAAGATAACTAATCCAATCCTTGTCTTCAATCGTACTTAATGTTTCTATTGCTTTTTTGCTTTGGCCATCTAAATAATAAAGCCGGCACAAAAAATTTGTTTCGGAAGCCTGACTCAACAAGCCTTTATTGTTTTCTATTACAGAGATAGCTTCTTTGTAGTTCATTGCTTCTTTGCACGAAGCAGCAGTATCAAGAAACTTGCGAGACAATTCCCCTTCACACAAAGAACTTTTTGGTATAGATAGAAGAAGTATGGGCAGTAAAAGAAAAAAAACTATTCCTGGAGTAGATTTTTGAAAAGATTTAACATCTGTGCGTATTTTAAATAGTTGCACACTCACCTATTTACGCCAATTACCGGTACTTGATACTGTGACGCAAGTTGCAAAAATTTTTCTTTTTCCAACATCAAAACCTTGCCGGACTCCAACACAAGCGCAGATGCTTTTATTCTTTTAAGAAGCTTTAAAGTATGCGGGCCTACAACCGGAACATCAAACCTTAAGTCCTGATTGGTTTTGCTAAATTTAACAATAACACAACCATTTCCGGCTAGTCTAAATCCGCGCTTTATTGTATTGTCGGTCCCTTCCAGAGCCTCCAGAGAAACTACGCTTTTGTTCTTAATAACCATGGTTTGGCCAATATCCAGGTCAACGAAACGGGAAACCATGTTGACCCCAAAGTTAATGTCTTCCTTAACATAATCCGAATAAACTAAACCATTCATGCAACCGCACGAAGCCAGACTTTGCGTTAAATATATCGTTGAATCAAGAAACTTAACCCCATGCAGTTCAAGATATCTGATAATGCTTAAAAAAATAGTATGCGGCCGCATATCGTTAGTTTCACTAACAAGCCTGAGCAATTCTCCATCCCAGTTTTTACGGTCGAAAATGCGTAGCGGCGTAATTTGCCCAGCCATAATGCATCCCGATAAGCCTTCGCTTTCAATCGTATCCCGTAGACGGCCAAGGTCACCTACGGAAAACCAATAACACCTATCGGCGTATTTTTTGATAAGCTTTGAAGTTTCGTGATGGAAGCAAAAAGCAACAAGCTCAGTTTGCGGATTTTTTTGTTTTATAGCTTTGGAAAGTATAATAGGAAGAAGGCGATTTCCGGCAATGATTCCGAGTTTCATAGGCAATTGATTATTCGTGGAAACTATTGTCTACCCAAGCCACGCTTAGAAGAAGAAATAAATGAGAGTAAATAATTAAGCTCTTTAGTTAAAGGCAGTCCGCTTTTAACCAGTTCTTTTGCTTTATCAAACGTATGATTTTCGAAAAAAAGGATTTTGAAAGCTTTTTTTAAGACTCGTATGGCTTCTACGGAAAAATTTGCCCGCTTCATGCCGATTAAATTAAGGCCGCAGACAGCTGATGGATGCCCGTCACTCATTGAAAATGGTGCAACGTCCTGCACAACTTTTGAACAGCCTCCCACTATAGAAAGCACGCCAAGCCTGCAGAATTGGTGCACAGCAACAAGGCCACCTATCGTTACTTTATCTTCTATAGTAACATGCCCCGCTAAAGTAGCGCAATTAGCTAATACATTATGATTGCCGATTATGCAGTCATGGGCAATATGTGAATAAGCCATAATGAGATTGTTATTGCCGATTATTGTTTTTGAATCTTTTTCTGTGCCAAGATTCATTGTAACGAATTCGCGTACTATATTATTATCGCCCACAATCAAGAAGCTTTTCTCGCCTTTATATTTTAAGTCTTGAGGGGGATTCCCTAGCACCGCGTGAGAAAAAATACGGCAGTTTTTACCGATTTTAGTATTTCCGATTACCTGGACAAACGCATCTATAGATGTGCCGGCGCCGATTTCTGCATCAGGGCCGATTATAGCATATGGCCCGACAATAACTCCGGGGCCAAGTTTTGCGTTTTTGCTGATAATAGCTTTTTTATCGACTTTAATAGGCATGTTTTAGTTATTATAACAGAAAAAATATTGAGGACAATTAATTTCGATAAGCTCTAATAAAACCAATTCGCAGAACAAAAAACTGTAAAATTGGTAAAAACGAATAAAATTTTTGTTTTGGTTAATCGACAAGGGCAAACATAAGCTCTGCCTCTGCGGCAAGTTTTTCATCAACAAAAGCTTTTGCGTGAACTGTCCCTGTTTTACTGCGTACTTTACCGGCAACGACCTCTATTACTAACTGGTCGCCCGGAACGACGGTTCTGCGGAATTTTGCATTATTTGCTGCCATGAAATAAGCGAGTTTACCTTTATTTTCTTCGCTTGATAGCATAAGCACTCCACCCACTTGAGCCATTGCTTCTATGATCAAAACTCCGGGCATAACCGGACGGCCCGGGAAGTGCCCTTGAAAGAAATACTCATTCATCGTAACATTCTTTATACCTACTGCCCTTTTAAGTTTTTCCATATCAATAATACGGTCAACAAGCAAGAAAGGATAACGGTGCGGTAAAAGCTTCATTATCTCTTCACTACTTAGTTGATTAGTGGTAGGCACAAACGAAGTGTGCGACCCTACTCCGGCGCCCACAGTTTTTTCTTTATAGCGGCGCAGTTTCTCAAGCAATTTTATATTCAGAGAGTGCCCGCTTTTTACGGCGATAATATGGGCTTTAATCGGGCCAGCAAGATACAAATCACCTATTAAATCCAGGACTTTATGTTTAACGAACTCGTCAGGAAATCTTAATTTATTCTTAACTACGCCCTCCTTGGAAACTACCAGCGTATTTTCGTAATTTGCTCCTTTACCCAGGCCAATGTCTAACAAAGATTTAACTTCATCTTCCAGGCAAAATGTGCGGGCTTGAAAAATGTTTTCCTGGACATTTCCGTCAAGCACCACATCGACACAGCCTGAACCAATCAGGGGATTATCATATTTTAAAGCATAAGACATACGTAAACAATCAGAAGGGAGAGCTACAATACTTGTTTGGCCTTCTTCAACCCAGATAGGCTCTTTTACAACCAGATAATTTATCGGCGCATCCTGCGCTTCTAAACCTATTTCCTGTATTTTTTGGACAAATTCCTTAGCACTCCCGTCTAATCCAGGCACCTCTTCGCCCCAAATATTTATCTGGGCATTGTCTACACGTAAAAGATTAAAGGCAGCCATTAAATGCTCTACAGTATGTATATAAATTCCGTTTGCGCAAACAGAAGTACGCCGAGGAAACTTTTCAGTAGAACCTATAGAATAAAAATCTGCCTTTATAAGCTGGCCTCCCAAATCCTGCCTTATAAAAACTATACCCGTATTTATAGGCGCGGGCAGGATTTCTATTTTTGAACTTTGCCCGCTGTGAAGCCCTATACCTTCGAATGAAATTTTCTTTTTTAAAGTTTTTTGTTTATCCATTTTTTTCTTTGTGCGTGTTTATCAATTTCTCAATTTTTTGCTCAAGTTCCTTTATGCGTTTATAGAGCTGCGGTAAATTCTGCACGCAGGCATTTACACGTTTTGCAACATCATGAGGCCTGGCAGGATAACCCGACACAACCGTGTGTGCCGGTATTGACTTAGTAACCCCTGCCTGTGCAGCCGCTACCGCGCCGTCACCTACTGTAATATGTCCTACTAAACCGGCCTGGCCTGCCAAAATTACGCCGTTACCGAGAATTGTGCTTCCGGATATGCCTGCCTGGGCAACGATTGTACAATTTTCCCCGATAATTACGTTGTGCGCAATCTGAACCAGATTATCGATTTTCGTACCTTTTCCTATAAAAGTTTTATCAAATCTTGCCCTGTCTATTGTGACATTTGCGCCTATCTCAACATCATCTTCTATAAGCACTGTCCCTATTTGCGGAATTTTTTCCTGAATACCTTTTACCAGCGCAAACCCAAAGCCATCGCTTCCTATAACTGTGCCGCAATGAATAATTACACGGTTACCAATTATTATTCTTTCTCGTATGGAAACATTCGGATAAATTATACATTTGTCGCCTATTTTTGTATCATGGCCGACGTAGCAATTACCGTAAATGATTGTATCATTCCCCACAATTACATTGTCTTCTATAATCGTAAAGGGGCCAATTGCAACATTTTTGCCAAATTTTGCTTTAGGAGAAATAGACGCCTGTTCGCTTATGCCTTGCGGATGGCGTATTGCATCCGGAGCAAACATAGCCATAACTTTCGCAAAAGCAAAAGAAGGATTTTCTGTCTTTATCAAAGGTTTGGACGAGTTAACCGGCAGGTTAGAAGTAATAATTGCCGAAGCTTCAGTAGTTTCAAGTAATGACTCGTATTTTGAATTAGCCAAAAAAGTAATGTCACCTTTCTTGGCTTCTTTTATACCCGAAATTCCAGTAATCACAATATCTTTATTGCCTACAAGCTCGCCTTCAACCAGTTTTGCTATTTCTAAAAGAGTAACCTTAAGCATTGTAAAACCATAAACCAGTTAAATCTGGTTTTTTGTGCTAAACACATGCGGATAACTGCTAAATCTTATTTCTTTGCGGAGCTGTTTATAATTTTGAGAATATCTTGGGTGACGTCCATAGAACTGTTGCCGTACAAAACAGCGCTTCCATGCACTAAAAGATCAAAATTATTCTTTTTTGCATAGTCTTTTACAGTCTTATCTATGTCTTCTATTATTTCTTTCATTTTTTCGTCCTTTTCCTTCTTAAGATCAATAAGCGATTGTCTTTTAAGCTGCATAAACTCCTTTGCTGCTTTTTCTACCTTTTGTTGTTCTTTCTCTTTTTCCTTATCCTTAAGTACGTTTAATTTACTTTGCATTTTCTCTATCTCTGACTCTTTATCTTTTAGCTCCTTCTCTTTTACTTCGGCTTTTTTGTTCAATGTCTCGTCATAATCTTTAGTCTTTTTATATTCGTTAAATACTTCCAGAAAATTCAAATAGCCAATTTTTAATTCTTTGGCAAAAGAAACCGAACAAAAAGAACAAGCCACTAAAAACGCTACCAGAAAAATAAAACTCTTTTTCATTGCACTCCTCCTTCTTTTTAACTACAATAACAACCTAATATTTACCCCGTTAGAAAACTAGTTCTCTAACGGGGTTTATTTCCTGCTTGCCGGTAGTACTCCGCGGGCAGTTAAAACCCTCTGCTTATATTAAAATGGAACCTTCCCTCTTTACGCTCCTCGCCTGGCCCTAAATCAAGCGGCCAGCCGTAGTCAACACTAACCGGGCCTATCGGAGTTTTTACTCTCACTCCCAAACCTACGCTTTTATATAATTTGTCGCTAAAAAAATCGCTGTTTTTACTCCAGACATTTCCGGCATCAAAGAAAGTGGCAACTTTTAAAAAGTCTATCAAAGGGTAAGTATATTCAAGGTTTGCTACAAACATAGATTCTCCACCAAGAGGGTCGTCAGTTGCCGGGTCAACTGGGCCTAGTTTTCTTTCTTGATAGCCTCTAACGGTACTTGCTCCACCGACGAAGAACCTTTCGTAAATAGGAATGTTTTTAGTGTCAGAAAAAGGGTCAGCCCAGCCGGCACGCAATCTCGCCTCTAAGACAGATTTATTTATCAGCGGGTAGTAGTAACTAAAACGTGCAAAATATTTAAAAAAATCTTTACTTCCTCCAAACGGTCCGCCTGTAACCTGTAAATTATTAGTAAAATAAATACCGGTTAAGGGAGAAAATACGTTATCGCGAGTGTCATACGACAAGTCGAATTCACCACTGCTTAAATCGTTGGTTCCTGCCTCGTCTTTTAAGTCGCTGGTCGCACTATCTATGACATCAGAAATTTTTACCCTGTCATAGCGGTAAGCAATCTGGGCCTTAAGGCTATCATTGAAATCTTTTCCCAGGCGGACATCTCCTCCGGTAATATCTTCACTATAACCATAACCCACGTCTTCATCTTGTTCGTGGCCTTTCTTGTAGACATCGAAACCAAAAGAATATGGCCGGTCGAATATCCAAGGATTCGTGAAACTTAACTCGTAGCGGCTGGTTAAACTTCCAAGGCTTGCATAAAGACTTAAGTCCTGGCCTGCTCCGGAAAAAGTTGAGAAATTTTTATAGTCAAAGTTTTTTTGCCGTATTTCAGCAAAACCGACGAATTCCTCAATTGAACTATAACCGCCGCCAAAGCTTAAATGCCCTGTCTTTGCCTCTTTAACGTCAACTACTAAATTTACCTGGTCCGGTTTTGTACCTGGCTCAGTATCAAACCTGACTTCTTCAAAAAATCCTAAATTTTCCAGTTTTTCTTTGCTTTTTCTTACTGCTTTACCATCGAATCGCTCCTCGGGATAAACACGTAATTCCCTTCGTATTACTTTATCTTTCGTTTTAATATTTCCTTTAATATCAATACGTTCGATGTAAGCTACCTGGTTTTCTATAATTTTATACGTAACATCAACCTTTTGGGTTTCAGGATTCAATATGGTTACAGGCTCGATTTGTGCAAAAATATACCCTTTGTCAACATATACCGAACGTATCCTGGAAGACTCTTCATATAAAACGGTGTCGCTGTATACGCTATCTGTTTTAAGTTTCATTGCCTTCTTTATTTCATTCAATGAAACATCTTTATAGCCTTCAATTTGTATCGTACCTAAATAATAACGCTTTCCTTCAACTATGCTTATCGTAATATATAAACCTTTTTCGTTGAAATCAAGTTCCGTATCAACTTTCACATCAGTGAAACCTTCCTGGCGGTAAAAATCGGTTATTCGTTTTATATCGTCTCTAAATGCCTCTTCTTTGTAAAGGCCGGGATTAAAAAGCCAAGCTTTGCGCGTTTTCATAAGTTTAAGTATTCGTCCCGCTGATATTGTCTTGTTGCCTTGTATTTTTACGCGCCTGACCTTTAAAACGCCTTTTTCTTCTATTATAAATTTAACTTCCGCCTCGTTTGCATCTTTCTTTACATTAAAATCATAAGTAACTTTGGTCTGTGTAAACCCTTTTTTTGCATAGAGGTCTTTTATTTTGCTGGCAACTTCATTAAGCTTGTATTCATCGACAAATGAACCGGCCTTTATGTCTATCACTTCTTCTATCTTTTTCTTTCTTATAAAATGTTCCCCTTCAATATCCAATTTTGTAAGCACGGGTTTTTCTTTTACCTTAAAAGTTATAACAATGCCTTCCGCGGTTTTTTCTTTTTCGGCATCAGCGTTTTCGAAAAAGCCTGTTGCCAAAAGGTTTTTTATGTCTTCATTCACTACATTTTCGTTGTAGGTTTGGCCTGCGCGAATCTTGATTTTTGAAATGATGGTTGCGTCGCTGACGATTTTCTGCCCTTTAATTTCTACCCGGGCAATTACATCGCTATCGGCGCCGTAGGCGGAAAAAATAAACAAATAAGACAAAAATAAAATTATTAGTTTACGCATTTATATATTATAAATATTTTTAGCCACAAAGTCAATAAAAACACGGATTATCGCAAATGAAAAACGAATGGCCACGAATGCTTGTGAAGCACTAATTTTTTATTCGTGGTCATTTGTTCTAAATTCGTGGTATTTCCCGCCTCGGCGGGATCCCGCTAAATAACTACATTAAGGGCGGGACGTGTCATATCAAAATTCTTCGCTTGCGCTTTTTGCTAAGTTTACGAACTTCATGTATTCACGGATAAAGCCAAGATTGACGCTTCCCACAGGGCCATTTCTCTGTTTTGCTATAATGGCTTCAGCCACGCCTTTATTTTCCGCGGTGGGATTATAATATTCCTCTCTAAGCAACAATACAACCACGTCTGCATCCTGTTCTATAGCTCCTGATTCCCGTAAATCAGAAAGCTGGGGGCGATGGTCTGTGCGTGATTCAACCGCGCGGGACAACTGGCTAACCGCAAGCACCGGAATATTAAGTTCTTTTGCCAAGGCCTTCAATGCCTGCGAAATCTCTGATATTTCCTGCTGGCGGCTATCACCTTTACGCATGCCTCTAATCATTTGTAAATAATCTACTATGACAAGTTGTATGTTGTAGTGAGCACGAAGCCTGCGGGCCTTTGCTCTTAATTCAAAAACATTTATTGCCGGAGTATCATCAATATAAATAGGGGCTTCCGAAAGTTTTCCGGCAGCGCTTGTTAAAATAGGCCATTCGCTTGGAGCCAAAAAACCAGT
>Ga0265297_10005354_pt1 | contig 19649 bp, 18 predicted proteins | sample Munlanlwell13791_FD_192502 | JGI IMG/M metagenome (GOLD analysis project Ga0265297, IMG submission 192502) | Leachate microbial communities from a municipal landfill in Southern Ontario, Canada - Leachate well 137-91 | ecosystem: Engineered > Solid waste > Landfill > Unclassified | place...
TGGCTTACCAAACACGAAATTGCGGACCTGTTTAACGTGCCTGTCAGTATGGTTGGAAATAACCTGAGTGCTATTTTCAAATCCGGCATATCGAACAAAGAAGACGTTACCAGTGTTCATTCGTTTGAACGGAACGGAAAACCATGTACAACGACGCTTTACAATCTCGAAGCGTTGATATTGGTCTGTTACCGCATTGCCTCGTTTGAAGCCAGAGCATTTAGACAGTGGGTAATGAATGCTCTTTGCGAATATACAAGGGATGACAAAAATATCCATGTTGGCGAAGTTTTAATCACGTATAATCCCATGGAAAATCTTCATTCAATTATTCACCTAAACTGATTGCGGATATTTTGCGAGACCCCTGCTAACATATCTCATAATGAGATATGTGTACTCATTTTATGCCATTTAAACTAAATAAATACGACATTATATTATAAGCCTCCACTTTTTTTGTTCGCTAACTCCCAGTCTCCAGTGCACTTTTGCTCCCAAATTAGACTCTTGGCTTATGCCTTGATTTCACAATTCAATTATTTTTTCTAAATCAAATGAAAGATGTTCATTGTGAAAAACATATCCCAACTGGTTGCTCACACATTGGGTTTTCCCTGTAATTTTGTCAATATTTCTGTGTGAATGCCCATAAATCCAGTACTCAATTGGACTGGTTTCAATATATGGAGCCAATTCAACTGTAAAAGCTCCATTTAATTTACTTCGGGTAAAATCGGGTGATGTCAATTGAAAAGATGGAACATGATGTGTTACAACAACAATATGTTCTGCAGTACTTTTAGATACTTCGTTCTGAATGAAACGGAAACATTTCTCGTGTTCTCGATTGAAATTATCCCATGTCAATGTTTCGCCGTTGTATAAAATTCGTTGGAAATCACTAATGCCACGTTCGGTTAAGTAAGCTTCTTCCAACGGGATTTTCGCCCATAGGGTTGAAATAATAAAATCAACATTTTCCACCCGAACGACTGCATCATAATAGCATTTCACATTATCTCGAATCGAACACACTAAGCCTTGGGGCATTTTTGCCAAATCGTAATACTTATATAGTTCGTGGTTGCCAACAGCAACAATCACTTGCCGGTAATTGTCCGAAGCCCAATCCCAGAACGGATGCTTGCTGTAAGTGTCATCGTTCAAATAGCCAATATCACCCGCAAGAACAAGGATATCTCCTACGGGTTTCATTGGATTCCGTTTCAAATAACTGTAGTTATCTGAAAATTCCAGATGTAAATCCGATGCGTATTGAATTTTCATTTTATTCAATTCCAAATATCTCTTTCATAATCCCAAGAAATCCCCGAATATCATCATCGGTACGCTGCAAGCTATCACGCAAAGATTGATTAGGCAAGGACTTTTCCATAATTTCAACAAAAATACTCAATTCACCTTTCCTTGTGTCCGATAATTCAATGGGTGTAAGCGGATCAATACGCATGGCCAACAATTTAAAAACGTCATCCCTATGCTTTTTGATATCACCGCTTCGAACGTCAGAATTAGTTTTCTTTTCTTCCGTTAGATTTAAAAATGCTTTTACCTTCAAACAAAGAAGGGATAACGGATTTGCAATACGAATACCGTCCTCAATAACACTGCTGCCAATGGTATGATAATAATATTCTTCGTCCAGCAAGATTGCTGAAAGGCTTGGAATCTTTTCTCCAACGGGTATAGGCGTTAAATGAAATCCTGTTGGTTCTCCTAATACATCAGGATATCGCGATAATAACTCTATTTGTACAGGAAAGCCTTCTTTGGGGTTGATAAAGCGAAACAACTCGGTTGCAGGCTCTTTATCCCCTCGTTTTCTCTGACGAGTTTTGTATTCGCCTAAAGCAATAAATTCCCAAAAACGTTGCCCAAATTCCGCTGTCATTTTTTCAATAACCAATATCATATCGATATCGTCCGTTGCATGCGGACGCATATCAGTATTTTGCAAAGTAACATCACAAGCTGTTCCACCGATAATAACGTAGTTGTCTTCAAATCCGGCGAAGTGTTCTTTAAATTTCTCTAATCCTTTTACCATTTCATTTCTTCTATCATTATTTCTAGTTCTTTTTCAATCCGGGCATCCGGCTCATCTTTCATGGACAAATACAACGAAAGTTTATCGACGACAATATGATTCGAAAAAGAAGGCATAGTGGTTGGATATTTCCATATTTCGATTTTATACAAACCTTCTACCTCATTAAATTGAGTTCCAGGCAGATTGAACTGTTTGTCCCATATTGCTCGTGTTTCAAATTGTTCGGAGTTCAAATGTGAATATTGCGACAAAGCATTTACTCCACTAATATTGAAATTTCCTTCAGGTATGGCATCACAATACAAAACCTTCTTTACTGGCGATGACAAATAGTTTTGTGCTTTCGCCCAGAGTTCCCGTTTATAACCGCCAAATCGTATATGCTTAATTCCAGTGTTATCTTTTATTTCTGTGCTACACAACTTACAATCTTCAAGGTTAGCAACGGCACGTGCCAAAGCTACATAGTTATATGGCATGATTTGCTCAAAATCTTTGATCGTATATTCTTCTTTTGGTTTTTCTGACAGAAGATAATATAATAACAGATATTGTGCTGCAGGGGTTAATTTTGCAGGGTTCTTTTCCTTCTTTTTTGCTTGAACATTCACAATCAATGAAGGTAAGAATGCATATTTATCTGAGATAATAAAATAAACACCTTGGCTTATCAGACGTTCCCGTTCGTAATAGGTTAATGAATCCAATATGACAACTACCGGCATACCCACCAAAATTTCAGCCTGTTTGGTAATCTGTTTATATTTCAGGGGTGTTAAGGATTGTTGTCCATTTTTCGCTTGAATTACACACAACGACTGATTGTTGAACTCCATCGTATAAAAGGAAAACCTCAAAAACATATCAGCATTAATCCCTCGAAGCTTGTCACGTTGCATCGGGATTAATTCTGTCTGAATGCCTAAAATTGAAATTACATTACTCATAATCAAATAATATCACAATAAATTGCACCATTATCAACAACAATGATAATGGTGCAAAAATAAGGATAATAATTGAATTTGCAAATTCATAGTGCAAATAAAAGGGAATAAATTAAACCAACTGTTGCAACATTGGCAATCCGGAGGGCTTTTCTTTTCTTCCTGGTTGAAGAAAAATGGATATTCCGACCAATTAATGCAGTAATACCGGAAATCAGGCTGGTTCTCCTTGCTATCTAAAGGAGTCATGTATAGAACGGGAGATAAACTGTCTCCTTATATGGCAATATCCAGTTACAACACCCAAATGAATAAAAAATTCTATGCCTTCGATCCACCTTTAACCAATTGAACCCCACTTAATCCCAATGTTTGCAGACCCTCGATCCGCGTTTTAAAACCCAAAAATCTTTTAGAATAGCTTCATGGTTGCAATTCTAACTTATCTCCCTAAAAGCCCCGTATCACTTTTTCTCCTCTGGTGGGATCTCGATTCTTCTCAGTAATTATCCTTCCGTAGTATTCATATCCGTCTTTTCAACTAACCTTATTGGTAAGCTCATCGGTAATCCGTGCCGAAATAGATTCTCGGTTTTGAGTCATTCCTGAGGCTGACCTGGATTTCCAAGAAAAGTATCAGGTAAAATTCTACGCTAAGAAAGTATATCTCTTCACGTACCGGTCCCCTCATTCAAGGATTTTCCCGGCATATACTCGCTGTGTTGCGTTATTCCAGTTCCTCTTTGACTGCCCCTCCCAATCTCCACTGGTTTCTTGCATATAATTTTTAACCTTTAAATTACTTGTCATGAAAATTTTAACCAGATCAGCCGCAGCAAAAAATGAACAAAACGCCCGTTTCTACTTCACACAAGACAGAACTACCGATTCCAAAAGCCTTCAGGTTTGGGAAGAAGAAAATCAGGAATACGCATCCTGGAAACTTACAGAAGACAGAGAAGAATCTGCTTCAAACTAACATACAAAAGCTCCTTACGGGGCTTTTTTTTGGTCGATGTTACTTGCTTGCTATGTTTTAGAAAGTAGCAGTTACACTCAAATTACCCCGCAAAGTTATTGATCGCCGATCGGAACAGTAAAGGGCCTTGCGGATCCCTCCAATCATTTCCAAGCGATAGATCCTCCAGTCGCTTTCGCGTTCAGGTCAGTTTGATCAATCCTTCACAAACAGACATTCACCCATTGACCTAATCCGACCGGCTCAATATGCTCTGCTTTTAATTTAACTGTAACGGCGAGCCAGAAGCCCAAATAAATCCGTAAGGCAGCGGTGAAAATCAATGAAACAAAATTCTCGCATGAAATTTTACACAAGTGATTCCATTTTATTATCGGTTGAAGACAGACCTCGAAACAAAATGCTTAGCAGAGGACTGGCTGCTATCACTGACAGTGAATTAGTCTCCATATTGTTATCATCAGGTAATACGGCAGAAGTATCCGTTTCGCTTGCCACTCAAATACTTCACTCTGTAAATTTCAACCTTAATGCCCTTGCTAAACTTTCAACTTATGAGCTGTCGAAATTTCCGGGAATGGGATCAGCAAAAGCAAGTATTTTGGTTGCTTGTATGGAATTGGGCAGGCGAAGAAATCAGTCAGAGGCCTTAGATAACGCTCAAATAAAAGGAAGCAGAGATGCAGCTAATTACCTGCGACCTGAGATAGGTGATCTTCCGTACGAAGAGTTTTGGGTGTTGTATCTCAATCGTCAGAACAAAGTAATTGACAAGCAAAAACTGAGTCAGGGAGGAATGACTGGTACCGTAATCGATGTGCGATTGGTATTGAAATCTGCACTTGAGAAGCATGCCACATCTTTAATCTTCTGCCATAATCATCCTTCTGGAAATTTGGATCCAAGTGAAGCTGACAAGAGAATAACACGTCAGCTTAAAGAGGCTGCTGCCATAATGGATATCCCGGTCATAGATCATTTGATTGTCACCCAATCTGGATATTTCAGCTTTGCTGATGAAGGCTTATTATAAATTCACCGGCGTGCCAGATGCCACAACAAGACCCAAGGGCATGGGCAAAAAAACTATGTCTGAGCATGTACACAAATTCTATCCGGAAATCACTTGTACGGTGGTATCAGAAACCAACAAAGGTTTCAAAGTTCTGCAGAATGACCCTCGCCACAAAAAGAAACCTAAAGTAGCTTTCTATTCATTTCTGGATTTTAGCAACGACAAAGGTGTTTGGATCAGGAAATAAGATTTGATTTTTTTCAATCGGCGCGCTTGAAGCCATCAAAAGTCCGAAAGGCATCGGCAAAACAATTATGACCCGTTATTCAAAAGATCCCCGGCAGATCAGTGCCAAATTCTCATCCAAATGCTGCAAATGCAAAATCAGAATCCCAAAGGGCAGCACCATTTATTACTGGCCGTCCTCGGGAGAGGTGTTTTGCACAAGTTGTGGAGACGCACCGTTTCGTCAGTTTCTCTCTTCGGTAGCCGATGAAGAGGTCTATGCAGGCAGTGGAAATCCTTATGCTTACTAAATTAAAGGGGAATTTTCCCCTTTTTTGTTCGTTAAATTTTAACTCCCCAAATTAAACCCTTACTCAACTTCGATTTCCCTTATCCGGAAGATCCCTGACCAGCTTCAATTTTTTGTACATGCTCCTTTTGCAGGGTTATTTATCTTATCGGCATTTCCTTCCTCTGCCCTAATACACTGGTAAAGCCCTTCAAGTTCTCAGCCATTTTAGCTGCCCCAAAGGCAACATACTTCCCTTCAAAAAGCAAATTTATTCAGCTCATTTACCGTTTTTTTCACTTGCTAACCCTTCCTGGCTCCTATCCAACTGGTTTTTACAGTTTGGCCCCCATGATATATTTTGGTTTAAATTATACACGAAGAAAGTGCATCCCTTCACGTACCGGTCCCCTCATTCAAGGATTTTCCCGGCATATACTCTCTACCCTCCGTTATTCCAGTTCCTCCTTGACTGCCCCTCCCGAGCTTCACTGATTTCTTGCATATAATTTTAAAACTAAAAATTTATTATCATGAAAACTTTCGTAAAAAACTACATTGGAAAAGGAAAACAAGTCGCCGGATTATCAATCGTAAGAGTTACCTGCAAACTCGAGGATCTTCAAAAATTTGCCTTCGAATATAAGGGCACCAAATATGTCGCCTTCGAAGTAGCAAAAATGAAACAAGCCGACGAATTCGGAAGAGATTACACAGTTTATGTATCTCAGGCAGAAGAAGAAAAAACAGAAAAGCCTGCCAAATCACCCGATGCAAAAGCACCAAGAAAACAAAAAGAAATTATGGAGCCGGTCACCGGAGACGATCTTCCTTTCTAAGGCAAAAAGAGCCTTGCCGAGCAAGGTTTTTTTATGGTCGCCATTTTAACCCCATCTGAGAAATAAGCTGTTACACTCAGAGACTGTTTAAATTTTATTTTTGAATTCTGTTAAGCATTAATTTGATCATTGCAAATTGAATCATTGCCTCGCTTGTATCTATAAGATATTCAAAGTCTTTACTAAGTCTTCGATAACTTTCAAACCAGGCAAACGTTCTTTCGACAACCCATCTTTGGGGTGTCACGACAAATTTGCTCGAATGGTCTGGCCGTAAGACAATTTCAAGTATCCAGCCGAATGCTATTTTGGTCTTCTCAATGAGTTCACCACGATAACCTCCATCAGCAACGATCTTGACTAATCTTTCGAACCTACCTTTCAACAGGGCAATCACATCAGTTGCACCTTTGCTGTCTTGCACGTTTGCAGCATGTACAATAACTGCAAGAAGCAAGCCCATCATCGTATCAGTAATGATGTGGCGTTTGCGTCCTTTGATCATTTTACCACCGTCAATCTCCTCTGTTTTTACCACCTAGCCTTGTTGTCTTAACAGACTGGCTATCAATGAGAGCCAAACCAGGAGAGATTTCTTTCCCCGCTTTTTTGCGTATTTTGTCACGTAACAACTCATGTATTTGTTCGATGACACCGGTGTTCTTCCATTTGGTAAAATAGTAATAAACTAACTCCCATTTTGGAAAACAGCCTGGCAACATACGCCATTGGCAGCCTGTTTTTAAGCAAATAAAAGATCGCATTGAAAATATCTCCCAAAGAATGTTCTCTTTTGCGGCTATCTCTTAAAATGCCTTGTAATAGCATCCATTGGCTATCAGTAATGTCTGATGAATAGTGTTTCATGTGTCTTAACAGTTTGTAAACCATTAAGTTAATGAATATTATTCAATTAAACTACTGATAGTCAATGTTTTATATTGTTATTTTATAAATTTAAACAGTCTCTGAGCTTTTTGAAAGAAAAATACAAACAATACACTAATAACGAGAAGGTTAATTTTCATTTTTCAATGTATCTATCATGGCCGCAAGGTTTTCAACTGGTACATTGGCCTGTATATTATGAACGGTGTTAAATACGAATCCTCCATTCTTTCCCAATATATTACACTGTTCATTCACTTGTTTCTTTACATCATCAGGTGTCCCAAAGGCTAAAACTTTTTGAGTATCAACTCCTCCTCCCCAGAATACCAGGCGATCACCATATTTTTTTTTCAAATTTTTAGAATCCATCCCTGTAGCGTTGAATTGCACTGGATTCAGTATGTCGAATCCCGCTCCAATTAGGTTATCGATTAAAGGTTCTACTGCCCCGCAGGAATGCTTGAAAGTTTTCCATTGGGTGTTGGCATGTATCCAGTCATTCATTTTACGATAGAATGGTGCATATACCTCTTCAAAGTCCTCTTTAGAGCAAAACTGGGAATTTTGGGTGCCAAAATCATTGCCGCAAATAAACACGGCATCTACAGCATTTCCAACAACATGAAAAATTTTACTCAGATTTCTCACTGCTATATCTGTTTGCTTTTCAAAAACCTCCATAACATATTCTCTCCTCATCATGATAGACATATACCATTCGGCTACATCGCGGATGCCTTTGGATTGAAGTAAGCCGGTTCCAGGTACTAGACCAATATCACCTACTGCAGTACCTCCAAAATTGGCAATTATACCTTTTCCCGTTTTCGACGCTTCTTTAACTTGTTGATCCCAGTATACAAGATCGGACTCAGACACAAATCCGAATTCTTCCAGGTTATCGTCAGGGTTGAGAGCATTGTCATCAATAGGTTGCTGACGAATGATGGCATCGAAAAAATAACTTGATTCAGGCATTCGCCCACTAGGAGGAACGATCGTATTTCCTTGGGGATAGAGTAATAGACTACCATCACGATCATAGGAAGTATTAAACTTGCCGGGAACCAAAACGGTTTGCCCCCAAAAAGTTCTAAACTCCTTCCAATCCTCGTTTGCAAAACCAAACATATTGTTCTGTGGACTAATCCCTATTACATCAATTCCCAATACATCCTGTAAATCAGCCTCCACCTCTCCCAGCATTTGAAAGGGTTCTATCACTTTAACAGGTTTCTTTTCCAAACCATAATATCGACGCAGGTTTTCAATTGCAAGTACGTGAATTCCAGTTGTTGGTGTACTTCCAAAATCGACCACGATTTTGTCGGCTTGTTTATGGTTTAAAACTGTTTGTAATCTTTCCTTTGATGTCATATTTCTAATTTAATTCTTTTGATAATAATCTGTCAATTAAAAATTTACTGTGCTATTTTTTCGTTTCCCAGAGTTTTTCAATTTCCTCCAGAGTCTTTCCCTTTGTTTCTGGCAGATACAAATAGGTGAACAGCCATTGAAGAAAAGCCATTAGCGCCAGAAATAGGAAAGTTGCTGCACCACCTACTGAAGCAAGAAAATGGGGGAAAAGTAGTACTACAAAGAAGTTAAAGATCCATTGCGTAAACGAGGCAAAAGCTATTGCTTTTCCTCTTATTCTATTGGGAAATATCTCAGAAACCAGCGTCCAGAAAGCGGGACCGATGCATGAAGCGAAAAAAGCGATAAACAACAAAATGCAAATCAGCGTAAAAATACCGCTTAGTTCGAGATAGAACGACAATGCCAGAAGCAAAAGGGTAACCGTCATCCCCAAGGAACCAACCAGATAGAGCATTCGCCGGCCTGCTTTATCGATCAGGAAAATAGCGACAAGGGTGAACAGACCGTTAATTAATCCAATCAGGGAGGTTTGAAGTAAGGCATTTTCAATTTTGACTCCGGCTGCCAGTAATATCTTTGGTGCATAATCTACAATTGTGTTAATTCCGCTGATCTGAACAAAAACAGCCAGCACAAATCCAAAAGCAATCACTTTTCGTGAAGAGGGTTTGAACAATTCTGCAATGGTTGCTGAAGTTGTATTGACTTTGAGCGATTCGGCAATTTCGGATATTTCCGAATTGGCCATCTCACTGCCTCCTATTCTTGTCAGAACAACCAAAGCTTCCCTTTTCCGGCCAGCTTTATAGAGCCATCGTGGACTTTCCGGAATAAAAAACAGACCAATAAAAAACACCACGGAAGGGATCACCCCTGAGGCAAACATCCATCGCCAGTTATTCTCCAAATCGTGAAGCGTATAATTAATTGTATATGAAATAAGTATCCCAAGCACAATTGTAAGCTGATAAATTGCCACGAGTGTTCCACGATTTTTCGCCGGCGCCACTTCGGCCACATACATGGGTGAAAGGACGGATGCCGCTCCCACCGCTAATCCTCCCGTGAGGCGCGCCAGAATAAAGAAAACCGATGAAGTTGCAACAGCTGTGGCTGCACATGAAAATGCAAAAAACAGTGCTACAACTATAAGTATCTTTTTTCGCCCGTATTTGTCAGTGAGGACTCCGGAGCCAAATGCCCCGACAATTGCCCCTACCAGGAGAGAGCTGACTCCCCATCCCAACTGCAGTTCGTCCCAGCCAAAATAGGGTTGAATAAACGGAACTGCTCCTGAAATGATAGCAATATCGAAACCAAACATGAGGCCTCCCATGGTGGCTATAAGGCATATGAAATAAAGGTAAGTTGATTTAGCTATTTCTTGCATGCGTATATAATTTGTTTTTAAAGGTCGCATTGAATAGCCATGACGATATTTATATTTTCGGTTTGTGATTTCTCAATCATGGCTATTACATCTGTAGATAAGTTGTATTTCATTGTCTCGCAAATTACAAAGAGGTTATCATTTCTGCTGTTGTTTTACTTTTCTCTGGCAACGGAATATTGCAAAAATAAATAGGATGCAGGTTCGTTGATCGAAAAAATTGCAGATCCATTTTCAGATATTTTTTGCTCCAAAGTATTTCTGCTCTCAAGGTTAGTTATCATGATGTTTTTATTCGTTAGAAACTTCAGTGCAATTTCCTTTCGTGGCTCTTTGTTATGCAATTCCCTGAATAATAAAAGATAACCATTGTTCATGTACTCATCAATAAATTGAAATCCTGACCAACTATCATTCGACGGAATATCACCGACAGGAAAACTGTAGCAGTTGAACATGCGAAGTCTATGCTCCTTATACAATGCAATAAGCTGCTTTAGTTCCTTTCTTCCTTCCATGTCTAAAAACTGTGCACTCTGAAAAAAGACGGGAATAAAAGGTAACCCCATTGCAAAACAATACGAATGGCTGTGTTGGTAGGCATCGCTGCGTTCTCTATTGGTGCGTTTGGGATTTTGCAGTAACACCTGAAGTTTGTTCCCGTTAAAATATTTTGACATTAGCCAATGCTGGCGAAGCACATGGTAAGGGACCATAGTCAAATGTTCAGGCAATGCTTCCTGAATGTTCTGGAAGTAAATGCTGCCATATTCTTTGCCTAAATACCATCCATAACGTGGATCATCGTATTCGGGACAAAATGAAAACTGGGTTTTCATCCACGAATGTTTCATTATGTCCCTAATACCCGCAAACCTGTTTTCGAAGGCGCTGCGATTATTCAAATGATCAAAATCAACTTTCCAGGTCACAACTTTGGCTTCATCAAGATTCTTGATCAAGTCGGCCTGTTTAGCCCTTTGGATTGCAACCCAAAGTCCCATCTTAATCCCATATTTTTGGCAAGCATTGCTTATAGTTGTCCATCCATCAGGATAACTAGGACGGAAAACTTCACTTTTCTTCCATGGATCAATTTGCCAACCATCGTCAATACGCAATACTTCAATTCCCAGATCGACAAGTTCAGGGATTTCCTTCAATAAGTAGTTTTGTTTTGCAAACTGTGCTCCACCCGGGTTTGCCGGCCCCCAGGTATCGTTAATGATCAATGCGTCTCGTTCCGGGAAAACCGGATACCGGGCCCTGTCGAACCTTTTAATGGACAGTTGCATTCCGTCATTACCACCGGCATATACAAGTGTCCAGTTAGCCCAGCATTCCCGGAATCGATCCGCAACTATTTCGTCGGAAAGTAAACCCAACCCGGTAACTGACAATCCACCTGGATCTGAATAAAAAGAACCCGTATTATGCCCCTGCTGGTTCACACATTTATGTGACTCTTTAACTATACATACTCCTTCATTCCCATACTCCACTCCAATACCACTTGCCCAGTCAATAACCTCATTTTGGAAAACTGGATAGCCTTTAACAACCTCCTCTTTAAGCATATCCATGCTTTGGTCGTGCCGGTTGCCGGGATCGTTATAATATCCCCAATATCGTCTCGAATTTTTTACCGATAAATTCAAAGGTAAAAACTCTGTTCTAGCGCCTGGTACAGGTTGTGTACTGCCGAAGTATTTTTTTACAGTATCCGGCTTAGGAAAACATTCAGGTTGGAAGCCCGGCATTGCTTTAATTTTCAACTGGGTACGGATACCTGACGCTCCTGGATAAACCCATATTACATGCTGTACTTCAAGTTTTAAAGATTCGTACTTGACATGGGTAACAACTTCGAGATACTTATTTGAAAACCCATTATCATCTTTCACTTTAGCAGTCAGGGATATAAGGCTTGCAACTGATGGAACACTGTCTCCCTTTTGAAGATTCCAATCGCATTTTATTTTTTTTTGCGAATTGGCATATATTCTGCCGTTCGTTAAATCTTTAAGATGCAATGTAACAAGACCATTTCCTGTCCATAACCATTTCCGCTCAACCTCACCTGTACTTACAATCAATGAATCTCCTTTGGTAAAGACATGAGCCTTGCTTAATTCATCTTTAATAACCGGAAGTGTTTGTGCAAGAGAAGTTTGCACAAATAGCGCGAGTGTTAAAATCTTTAGAAGAGTAAATTTTTTCATTGATATTTACTTTAAAGTGATACTGCGAAATGATTATTTGCAGGTGTTACCATTTCTCAATACGTTTGATAATTTCAGGCTGAATTTTTTCATCGGCGGCAATGCACAATAGCAAGCCTTTCGGATCCATCACACTGATGAAATCTTCGAGTTCGTGTAATTGAACATCAACCACGATTGATTTACCGGCAGCCTGAATTTTCCTGATAAACGGAACCCATTGCAAAATTGGCAAATCGTCGCCAACCCCCTGAACCCATTGAATAGCATTAATTTCCGGCATTGCCAGGATATGATCCACGTGGTTTGCAACTCCTTTGCCATCCAAATGAAAAATATTATGTGTCATAGGTTTCACTTCGCTCTGAATCACAGACAAAATAAATTCTTCAAATTGTTCAGGTGAAATCATCGTTGAAAAATCACAGCTTGGAATATGCATCTTCCCAAATGATGGAATTCCCATCCAGGTTACTGAAGGCTGGTTGTGTTTTTTTAAAATCGCATCAAAATGATCAAAAATTCGGTGAAAATCTCTGGATGCCAAATCAATCAGTTTTTTTACTCCTTCGGGTTCGAGCAGAAAATCAATGCAAAGTTGCTGTGGATCGCGAAATGCAGCTGCACAATCAAGTCCTGGATGTAAGTCGGTGTATCCTACTAAATATTTCCCTGAGCAACGCTCCAAAGCTGCATAAGTCATTTCTTCAATCTTTCTGAAATAGGGATTGTTAAAGTCTAATTTAATGTCATCCATCTGCGACCAATCCTTAAGATTTGAAATAGAATAAGAAGTGACCTCTTTATATTCCAATTCAACACCGTAAAACGCGGTATAGACTTCAGGGCCAAGGTTTGGCCAGAAAATGGGAAAGGTCTCAGCATTAAATACAGAATGTTTCAACTGATATTCGAACAGTTCAATCTGATAATCGGTATCCCACCATCGATCTTTTAAGGTGGCCCAAGACTTGTCTTTTAGTAAGTGAGATGCGCTATATTCAGCATTATGTGCAGCAAACCGGATGGGAACCCTGTCAATCATTTCCTGACTGTACCAGGCATATATTCGTTTCATACATTGTTCAAAGTCTGGCTTTTGTTCCAATTCAACATTCCACCAGGTATCTTTTGAATTCATAATCCTTAATTTGTTCTAATTTATTTCTTCAAATCTTCTTGATGTTGCCTAAAGCTGGTTTACAATGACACATCCGTTAAAAAGTATTGTTTTTATTTGAATCAAGGAAAACTGTCATTAATTTCTTTCCTTCAGAATTTTTATGAATTCAGAGGGATTTTCACTTAAATGTTTTGAATAATCTGATGCGATATAAAACGACCACATACAATCCTTAACAATCTCATTGGGGTTAATACGTCTGCCTGAATTCCATGCCGAATATATCTTTGAAAGTTGATTTTGATCTTCCCGGGCTACTTTTTTCAGATAGGTTTCAACAGCATTCAAATCAACCTTTCCGGAATTGATAAAGGCCAGTAACTCATTTTGCCTGTTGTAGTTGTATTCCATGAATTTGAGGGTTAATAGAAAATCGTCAAAATCACCCATGTTCCTGATAACTTGACCCCGACAGGGTGTTAAAAGATTTATTAATTCACTGAAATGACCAGGTAGTTTCCTGGCTTTTAGCATAATATCCATGATGTCCTTTTCTGAAGCCCAGGGGGAGAATTTTAAATTAGCATTGCTTCCACAACCAGCCTGGGGTGTTTCTTCATAAACGGTCCTGAAAATTTTTTCCCAATTTGCATCGTAGTTAGCGCCGAAGTGCTCTTTTACAAATGCCGGAATGGCATCCATATAGTTATAATTGCCATTGTTCTTAATAATTTTCGAGGCAATGGTATAAGTGTCCCACTGGCAGTTTTGAAGGTAACGTTTGGGTACCCAATTGGAGAGGATAATGCCGAGGTTGTTCGGGTTGTTCAATTTCCCATATACCTCGGCATAGGCATTGATATTTTTAAACTGCAGTTCACCAACACGTGGCCCCCAGGCACACCAACTTACCGCCGGACAGGCGATCAATTTAAAACCCTTGTTTAGGACTGTATTTGCCACACCTTCAATTTTCGCTTTGTCCGTTTCCCAATAGTTCCAGTCCATGATGACAATATCCCTGTTGAGCAAATCGAGTACATCCTTCTCATGGTAGATTGGAACGTCTCCCCATATTATTATTTTCTTACCAAGGGATTTCACGCATCCATTAAGTTTATTGACATATTCGGCCCATATCTGGTGTCTGCTTTTGGTAGCTAATGCTTGTTTTGACATCTCACTTGCCCCCCAGTTTACCTCATCGCACCCAATATGAAGATACTGACTTGGGAAAATGGCAGCAACTTCGGTAAAAAGGTCTTTCATTAAACTGAGCGTAGCTCCATTAACCGGACAAAGTGCATTAAAATCAGCTCCGGCTGGACCATCATTCAGAAATTTAAATTTTTCTGTTTGGGTAATATATTTTGAATGGCCGAAGGATTCTATTTCGGGGATCATTTGGATGCCCCTGGTTTGGGCATATTTTATTAATGTCCTCAATTCGCTGGCGGTAAAAGCCCCTTCACACATATTCAGTTCCGGGTGAGAAGTAAAAAGATATGCTGATCCTGAATCGTCTGTTAGCCGAAAAATGATGGAATTTAATTCCTCTTTCCGGCAAAAATCGATAAGCCGGAAATAATAATCCATGGTTTCGACACCCCGGGGCGCATCGATCATAAATCCACGAAAGGGCTTGTCATTTTTAAGGTTCATCGATTTTACATTGTAACTGAGAAAAGACAATAAACTCAATACAAATAATAACTTTTGAATTGTTTGCATTTGTCTAATTTTTATTTTATTAAAGATGCCTATATCATTTTATTTGTCAAATCCGCAATAATAAGTTATCCCTGTTTCTCGGCTTTCAGTATAGTTGTCTACTCCAGAGGGTTCGAATTTGATAGTAATTCATTTATATATAGGCAGATAAAATCGTACACTGTCAATACAATCTGCATAAATGATCTTTTTATCTCCGTACGGGAATTGAAAAGTCAGGTCTATTCCGATAATCTCATCCATGTTTATATTAAATATTTCTCCATCGGCTACTTAATAATTCAATGTTATCCATTCATAAGGATAATTCTCTTATCTGCATTTAAAAGATTAGACTTTGTAATAAAGTGATAAGTTTTTCCCCTTTCAGTTAAAATTTCAATAGTTTTCTCCTTATAACGAACCGTACAGTGACCTCCTGATTTCGAAAGAATTTCAGCATTTATGAGTACTCCGTTTTCCCAAACAATGTTCACTTCGAAATTACCCCGTGCACAGAGCCCTCTTACACTGCCTGTCGGATACGCAGGGGAGAGAGCCGGCAATAGATGTACTTCACAGTTGTGACTTTGTAGCATCATTTCCCCAATGGCAGCCGTGATGCCCAGATTGCCATCGATCTCCCAGTATTTTTCGAAAAATTTGCTGGCAAAGTTTGGGAAGAGAGCCAGCTTAAAGTGCCGGTCAATCACTTTTTGAAGATTCGCTCCGTCTTCGAGTCTGGCCTGAAAATTTGCCGAAAAAGCTCCTGTCCACGATCCTGAGTTGGAGGATTCACCGGGTTTGCGAAACTCGATTGTTTTACGGAAAGCTTCAGCCAGTTCGGGAGTTTTTCGCAGCGAGATCAGGTGACCGGGTGCCAATCCCCAGCCTTGGGCTACTTGCCCATTCAACGGGTTTACCGCTTGCCATGGGTCTAACCACTCCTGTATTTGTCCAGTCACAGGGTCAATTAACATCGGAGGCAACTGAGGTAACATGGTGGATAGTTGATCGGCAAACTCTTTGTCTATTCCCAATATCTTGGATGCCTCGATGCAATAGTTGAAAAGGCTTCTGATAATCTGCATATCCTGCGTGGATCCCACACAAGCCCATCCGACAACACCATCGGGCCGCACATATTGATTTTCGAACGACTCAGAGGGATTAGTCACCAGCCAGCCAGTTTTTGGATCTTTTTGAAGGGCATCCACGAAATATAGCGCAGCACCTTTCATCGTTGGCCATACATCGGCAAGATAAGCTTTATCCAGAGTAAAAAGATACTGTTCCCATAAATGTTGAGTAAGCCAAGCACCGCCAACCTGATAAATGGACCAGAGTCCGGTACCGCCAACTGGAGAAGTAGTGCGCCACAGATCTGCATTATGGTGAGCCATCCATCCCCGTGCCCCATAGATATTTTTAGCGGTCCTGGCTCCGTCTACGGAAAGATCTTTCACTAAATCGATCAATGGCAGATGACACTCGGCCAGATTGGTCAGGTTAACCGGCCAATAGTTCAGCTCAACATTACAATTGAGAGTATAGTTGGAGCTCCACGCCGGTCGCACATCTTTGTTCCAGATGCCCTGAAGCGTTGCCGCTTTTGTTCCCGGACGGGAAGACGAGATGAGCAAGTACCTTCCAAATTGAAAATAGAGTGCTGCCAGATTGGGATCCTTTCCTGCCTGATAGTTTTTAATCCGTTCCTGCATCGGTTGTATAGTAGCACTGTCAGTCCCCAAATCGATATCCATCCGACCAAAAAGATTTACATAATCTTTAACATGAGCATTTTTCAATTGATCAAACCCCTTTTTAACGGCTTTATCGATATCGTCTGAGCAGTGAACCTTGTAGTCTTTACCTTCTGTATAAGGATCTTTGTCGAAACCGTTATAACTGGTCTGAATCGCCAACATGATGACCACCTCATCAGCACCTTTCACGGTCATTGAGCCCTTGCCATAGGTTATTTGTCCTCCCGAAGGCAATATACGGGACAGAACCTGAAAACGCATTCCTTTGCCCAATTCAAATTCATTCTTCAGTGAAGAATTGAGATAATGAGGATATGCATGACTGGGCGCTCTTCCTTCAAGTGTAAGGTCATTACCGGAAGCCGAAACCTTACAGGGGAGCTGACTGTTGAGCGAAACGGAGAAGTTCAATGCTCCCTTTCGGGATGCTTTGATACGGGCCACCAATGTATTGTCAGGGTACGAGGAAAAAATTTCGCGGGTATAGGTGACATCTCCAGCCTGATAGGTGATTTCCACCAAACCATTGTCCATGTTTAGTTCCCGTCTGTAACCGGATATTTTCTGAGGGTGATCAAAATCCAATATCAGATCGCCAACAGGTTGGTAGCATTCATTCCACGGGCCCAGCATATGGGCATCTATTAATTTTTCTGCTTCCTTAGTTTTTCGCTTATTGAGTAAAGACCGGATTTCCGGAAGGTATTTAATAGCATCATAGTTCTGCTTGTCCTGAGGATAACCAGACCAAAGTGTCTCTTCATTCAGGCTCCAGATATCTTGCTTAGTGCCCCCTTGTACCATTGCCCCCAGACGGCCGTTTCCAATGGGGATAGCCTCTTCCCATTTTGTTCCCGGTTCTGAAAACCACAAAACGTACTTTTTCTTAAGAGGTGAATCGCTACAACTGACCATAAATAAACACCAAATACACAGAATAATATTTTTTTTCATTTCTTCATATTTTTAATAGGGCTAATTAAGCTAATATCTAATCTGAATTTTAAACCAGTATTTAATTAAAAATTTCACAGCATATTCAATTTTTGTATAATAATGGCAATTAAGATTTACTCAAAACCAATCATCTTCAATTCAATAGTCCCGACTGACCTTCCCTGTTTGGTTCGTATTTGTGTTTTGAAAATAACTTTAGTTGTAGTCTCTTTGGTGATATGCTGGGAGTTATTGATCAGAAATATCCCATCTCCTGTTTTTTTGATGGTTTCAGGATTGGCAGCTCCATCCATATCAACTTTCCAGTCTTTAAATTCAAGTCCGTACCCACCGGATCCAGCTTTTTCAAAGTCCCTGTCGTGGGTGATCAATTGAAACTTTAACTCAAACTGCCCCACTTTTTCCACCAGGTACGGGGTCAGGTCAAGGCTGAAATCCTGCCAGTCTGTGGTGAAGGTCTTGTTGTCCCAGCCGCCTAAGGTTTCTGCTGTATTTTTCGATCCCGAAAATTCAGGATTCGAGCCTTGCCGGGATTGTTCGATATTGAATAAAGCAAAATTCTGAATAACCGGTGTAGCAATGGCTTCGGTAATCCGGAGCCTGACTTTGGAAATGCTGATTGATGGAAACTCCTCGCTCCTTTTGCTGCCCACCGATGTGCCTTCTTTAATTGTTATCCATTTATCGTTGGAATACCCTTCAAGTATAAATTTTCGCACCCGCTGTCCCTGCGAAATGTCTTCCTGTATCACCGCACTATTGATCATTACAGGTTTTTTCAGGTCTATTTCCAGCACATCACCCTGTCCTGAACCTGATGCCACGGGTTTGCCAAACCTTCGGGCGATTTCTTTGCCGAATTCCTTATAACGTGCCACATGTGATTCCGGGATAAGTCCTGTCGTATCAGGTGTTGAATTCAACAATAATACAGCACCCCTGCCAACAGATTTGTTGTAGATGTCCATTAAATCCGGGACGCTCGTTATCATGTCATCGGTGTTGGGCGCCCAGAACCACCTATGCGTTTTTTGATTCATCAGAAAAGGTACATCTACCTCAACCGGCGCATAGGCATCCCCATTGGAATCAGAATGTAAGGCATGGGAAGTTCCTGTTTTAAGGTCGGACTGTTTGACTGTGTACCAGTTGGGATAAGGGGCTATTCCCCTTTCGTTTCCTACCCAGCGGATGGTTGCCTGTGGCCCCTGGAAGATGACGGCATCACTGGCATATTTTTTCAAAATATCCGATATGTCGATCACACAACTGCCGTCGAACCAGACCTCTTTCATGTGTTTATATTTTGATAATACCTCGGTCAGCTGCTGCCTGAATACTTTTTTGTAGGCTTCCTGTTTGGCCGGGTCTTTGGTCCGCCCGCCGCTTCCCAACCCTGCACCCCAGGTTTTGTCTCCGGGATAGATGTAAACGCCCAGGTCTAATCCATATTTATCGCACGATTTTGACAACTCTGCCAGCACATCTCCTTTTCCATTTTTCCAGGGGATATTCCTTGCCCCATAATCGGTTGTGGTGGTTTGCCACCAGCAAAAACCTCCGGTATGCTTGGCAACAAAAACGATCATTTTCGCTCCCCAGGATTTAGCAACCCGACACCACTGGTCAGTATTGAGTTTTGCAGGATTTATCCTTGACAATGGTAATGAATTGTCGTCTTGTCCCAATCCTGTCCAGGTATTGGGGGCAAAATGATTAAAGAATCCACCCTCTAAGAAGGTGGACTTAGTTTAAGGCCCTATAAGGGCCCAAAGTCGAGCTGCTGTTGCTCTTCTAATCGTTCTTGTTTTTCTTGATATATTACGTATTTCTTGATTTTAT
>Ga0265297_10005355_pt1 | contig 19649 bp, 25 predicted proteins | sample Munlanlwell13791_FD_192502 | JGI IMG/M metagenome (GOLD analysis project Ga0265297, IMG submission 192502) | Leachate microbial communities from a municipal landfill in Southern Ontario, Canada - Leachate well 137-91 | ecosystem: Engineered > Solid waste > Landfill > Unclassified | place...
TTTCGGCAATAGCTATTTAGATGAGTAGCCATAGTAACCCGCCTTGGCGCCTATGGTCCAATATTCGCCTTGATTAAATACTACCGGATCGGCTTTTCGAAAATCTATCTTTCCGCCGTCTCCTACAATATCCGCGTCTACGGATACAGCGACGACCTCGCCCAAGAATAGATCATGAGATCCAAGATGCAGGGTCTCCTTCAGTTTGCATTCGATATTAACAGGGCATTCTTTGATGATGGGGGATTTTATTTTATTGGATTTAAGTTTGGTCAGGCGGTAATCTTTAAATTTATCCACGTCTTTGCCTGAAGATATGCCGCAAAGATCGACCTTCTTGAGCAAGGAACTGCTGGGAATATTTACGGCGAACTCCTTGGACTCTTCTATCAATTTATGGGAATGCCGCGAGGGCCTGACAGATATGCTTATAATGGGAGGCTTTGAGCACACGACCCCGCACCAAGCTATCGTTATTATATTGGGTTTATTTCCGAAAACATCACAGCACGTAACCAATGCTACAGGCAAAGGGTACAGCGATTCGTTTGGCGGGAGCGTTATCTTACCCATAAGAACAATAAGTGCAGTATGTGCTACTGCTTATTTTCTTGAGAAGGCTCTTTAGCCGACTCTTTTTTAACTGCGTTGGCCCAGCACACCTTGGTGCAATAAAATTTCCCATTCCTGTAATACCATCTTTTTTTCTTAATAGACTTATTGCAGGAAGCGCAGTTTGACGGCTTCTCCTTCTTAACAGGAGCGGCCTCCGCCTTTGCCTGGACCGGAGCGGCTTGCGGTGCCGCAGGAACCGCAGGAGCAGCCTCAGCCTGGCTCGCTACAGACGGCGCGTCAGTTTTGGGCAACTCTTCTTTTTTTACATCTTTATTTTCTTCTGCCATATATCACCTTTAAAAAAACTATCTCCTATTCTCTATCCAGCAACTTCAACCATTGCAGATATATATATTCAAATAACCTGCCCTTATCACTATTGTCTATCTTAATAAATCTCACTCCGGTTTCATAGCTATGCTCATCCAGGCCGCGCTGCCATGCCACCTCGGCCGAAGCGAATATCGGCATGTTATCACCCGGAACATCCACGGAAAGATTGATCATCTCTCCGCTTCTTAATTTTTTATCTAAAAGAAGCAGGGCCCCTTCCTTAGAAATATTTTTAACTTTATAATGCGCTTTCCATTTCTCGCTGACGATATCACAAAGCGCATTAAGCGCCGTTTCAAACCGTAAAAATTTTCTTCGCTCTGTCAAGATCGCCTCTCTTATGTTCGTCAAATTATATTATAAAAAAATGGCTATTGCAATAAGAATTTTAAAATGAAACCAAAAAATAAGGGGATAAAAATTATCTTTCTATCCCCTTATTTCTATCCTTAATTCAGCTGGATAGCGGCTTATTTGCCCTTAAACACAAATTCAGGCTCTAACACCGGACCATAACCCTCCGGAATCGGGAACGGGAATGTAACTGTCTCGTATACGCCAGCTCCAGTCCTGACTATAGTCATCCCAACGCCTTTCGCCAAACCAATCGTAAGGCCAGAGAGAGGATTATCTTCTACGCTAGTGTCGTAAATGTTCTTTGGAAGCTCAACCCAACCGGTGACGATATTAGCAACTCCCCTATAGAGCTTCTTGCCCATATCCTGTGCATAGCTGTTGGCCGCTATATTCAATACCATAAATATAGCAACGCATATAATAATACCTTTTACTAGGTTCTTCATCTTTGTATTTCACCTCCCTTCAACTTTTATTTTTTAAAGTATAACACAGATAATATGCTTTGTCAAGTATTGCCAAAAACGGGTTATTTGCTCCGCTGTGTCTTCAAGATACCTTCCACTATAGCGGATACCTTTTCTCTGTCCTCCGGCCTGATGTCGATAAATTCGACCCCGGTATCATACAGATATACATTTTTTTTCGGCGTAGTCTTCTTCACGACCCATACAACGGTCCCGCCGGCCTTTATCGCAGGCCTGTTATCATCGATAAAAAGCTCTAGATCGACGCCCTGAAAAAGGCCCAGATCATCCTTGATGATAACGCATATGCCGCCGGCCCCGATATTCTCTGTCTGAGTGGAGATCGTTTTTGAATTAAGGCGTTTTTTTATAGATATCAAACACTTGTAGCTGGCCCTTGGAAACTTTCTTCTATTTATACCATCCCACATACGCTTCCTCTCTTTCCAAAAATGTAGTTTGATTATACACAGATATTTCAAAAAAAGCAAGTTTATTTGCATAAATATAGCAAAAACGTAATTTAATAAAATTTATTTCCCTATTTAGCCTTTATAGTATATAATTTTAATAACAAACTAACTATGTATAAAGAATTTTTCGGACTAAAAGAAAAGCCCTTCAACGTAACAAGCGACCCGAACTTCCTTTTTTTGAGCCGCGCTCATAAGGAGGCTTTTTCTCATCTATTGTATGGGATAAAAGAGAAGAAAGGTTTTCTAGAGATAACCGGCGAAGTGGGCGCCGGAAAAACAACCCTCTGCAGAGCGCTTTTAAACCAACTAGATAAAAATACAAAGAGCGCTTTCGTCTTCAACTCCTCCCTGCCGGAAATGCAGCTCTTACAATGCATACTCGAGGATTTCGGCCTGGTTGTAGAGCGGCGCAATAAAGTATCGATGCTTCGCCAGCTCAACGGCTTTCTCATATCCGAAATGTCAAAGGGCAATAATGTGGTGCTGATCATAGATGAGGCGCAGAACCTAAAGCCCTCCACCCTCGAAGAGATAAGGATGCTATCAAATCTAGAGACCGAAAAAGAAAAATTATTCCAAATAATCCTGGTCGGGCAGCCCGAACTCAAAACGAGGCTGGAATCACCAAACTTACGTCAGCTCAGGCAAAGGATAGCTATAAGATTCCATATAACTCCTCTCGACAGAAATGAGGCGGAGAAGTACATATACCACCGTCTTACAGTGGCAGGTTCAAGGGGAGAGATCCGGTTCCCATCTGATTCGATAGACGCCATACATAAATTCTCCGGAGGTATCCCGCGGCTCATCAATATGGTTTGCGATAAATCGCTTCTAGCCGCTTATGTGATGGAGCTCAAAGATATAACACTGCCTATAATACAAAGAAGTATTCAGGAATTGGAGGGATCGATATAATGAGCATAATACAAGAGGCCCTAAAGAAAGTTCAGACAGAACAAAATACAGATCCTTTAGTGCTGCCCCATTTTCAGGTAACGAAACGCGAAAAGAAGGAAAGGCCTGAGGTCAGGCTCCCGTCTCCTGTCTTGGGCACCGAGAGAATAACGGGCACCGAAGATAAACTGCGGATCAAGCTCCTGCTGATGGCAGGTATAGCGCTAATAATATTAGGGATGGTGGTGTCGAAATATCTTCAGCCGAACCATAGAGGGGATCACTCCTCTCGGGATTTTATACCGCGCACCGAGGTGAAGGTGATTAAAAAGACCACGGCAAGCCAAGGCGCCGCTATCGTGACCCATGAGATCAAACCTGACTTCATTGACCCAAAACCATTACCAATGATAATTTCTAAGGCCAGGCCCTCAGCGCCGAATTTTGCCTTGAACGGTATTATGTATCTTGAGTCCGGACCAAGGGCTATAATTAATAATACGGTAGTTGAGGCCGGGGATTCTATACGCGGGGCAAAAGTCGTTAATATAGGCAAGACGAGCGTAACGCTTCTTTTCGAAGATTCAGAAATAAAACTTACACTAAGGTAGGAATCAGCTTTTTTCGAGCAGTTTCTTCAGCGCATCCGGAACCCTGACCGGACGCCACGTCTTATTTGTAAAGACATGAGTGGACTCGCCGGTAGCTACGATCTTTTCATTAACAAATAATTTATGGGCAAACTTCAGACTGGAATTCCTTATCTCCGGCACCCATGTCGTTATTTTAACCAAATCATCATACCGGGCCGGAAACTTATACTGGCATGCGGCGCTGGCCACCATAAGATAAAAACCTTCATCCTCCAACTGTTTATAGGAAATGCCTTTCGCCCTTAGATATTCCGTTCTGGCGACTTCAAGCCAAACAAAATAGTTAGAATAATACACAACCCCCATACTATCCGTCTCTTGATAGCGGACCCTTATCTCGGTTTCGTGCATATTCATATATTAACAGTTAAACTCAAGTTTATGTATCTTGAACCCGCCGACCTCGAGGCTTTCGGACTCTTTAAACCCGTTCTTCACGCAGAGGGCCATCGCATCTTTCATTCGATCCGTGCATCTAAAATAGATCTTTCCGTAGCCTTTTTCTTTGCAAAATTTCATCGCCTGAGCTATCAGCTCCCGCCCATAACCACGCTTTCGATGTTTGAGGTCCACAAAAAGCCTCCGCAGCAGAGCGCTCTCTTTCGCCTCCTCCTTCACGCCAACGGTCCCCACTATCTCACCGTCTTCCTCTATCACAAAAAAAGCATCTTTCGAGCCGCCGTAAGTCTCGCTTATTCTGTCAAGATCGCTATCCGAGTAAGCCGATTTATCAAACGGATATTCGCTGGCCAGAATGTTGAGTATAAGAGTTTTGACACCGGCTGCGTCCTCTTTCTTAAAACTGCGTAAAGAATGGCTCATGCGTTCTCCCTTATTATTTTCCGATGATCTTAATAAATGCTTTTCGCTGCCTCGGCCCGTCAAATTCGCAAAAATATATCCCCTGCCATTTGCCCAAGTCCAGCTGCCCATTCTCAATTATGACATTCCTGTCAACCCCGATGAGGGCGGATTTTATATGGGCCGCTGAATTGCCTTCGGCGTGCTGATATCCTCCATCTACGGGAACCATCTTATCCAGCCTTTTTATCATATCCTTTATTACGCTCGGGTCGGCATTTTCATTTATAGTTACAGCTGCGGTTGTATGCGGCACGAAGACATTGCACAGGCCTTCCCGCACACCGGACTCCCTCACGGCTTCACACACGATATCGGTTATATCTATAAATTCCGTAATGCTGCTGGTCGACAAAGGCACGATCGTTATCATTATAATAAACTCCTTTCGATATTCTCTTTCACAATGCCATCCGGAACGCCCTCAATCACCTTCGCGGCCCCTATTTTAGCGGGCAAGACAAATCTATTTTTCGCGTTAATGAATTTTTTATCATGCAGATGCGCTTCATAAACATCTCTTAAACGCACGCCCGCGACCATGGTAGGCAGGCCGCAGCATCGTATAAGATCCTTTATCCTGGCCGCGTCCGTCTCTTTCATCAAGCCGATCGCAGAGGATATATTGGCAGCGACGACCATACCTACGGCAATAGCCTCACCGTGGTTGTAGCCATTATATCCTGAAGCGGCTTCAATGGCATGGCCAATCGTATGCCCATAATTCAGAATAGCGCGCACACCTTTTTTGTCCAGCTCATCCGCCATCACGACTCGCGCTTTGATTTTAACCGAAGCACTTATCACATATTCAAGCGCCTTATGATCCCGCCGTAATATCTTGTGATAATTCGTCTCTAAAAAACTGAATAACGCATTGCCGCTTATCACACCGTATTTTATGATCTCGGCCAGGCCGGATATCATCTGGCGTTCAGACAGACTTTCAAGCAAGGATGTATCGGACAATACGATCTTGGGCTGATAGAAAGCGCCGACCAGATTTTTTGCGACCGGCAGATCTACGGCGACCTTACCTCCAACCGATGAGTCCACTTGCGCAAGCAATGTGGTGGGGATCTGAGCATAGGGAATACCGCGCTTGTATACGGAGGCCACAAAACCGGCTAGGTCTCCGATCACACCGCCGCCGAAAGCTATTAAAAATATCTTCCTATTCTTGTCATACTTAGCTATACGCTTTATAAGGGCGGCTGCCAAATCAAGCGATTTCGATCTTTCCGTATCAGGGACCAGTTCGAATTTTACAGAAAAACCCGAGTGAACCAATGCGCTCCTGAGCGCCTTACCGTACAGACGCTCGAGCATTTTATTGGTTACAACAACGGCGTCTCTCCCTAGGGCTAAACGCCTGAGAAAAACGCCGCTCTTCTTCACGACATCATATCCGATCACGATATCGTAAGACCTGTCCCCTAAATCGATCTTTATGATTTTCATCCGGTTACGATCCGACCTTTACGACAGCTCAGGCTCTACGAAGCAGCCCAAACGCTTATTTTTTTTCGGCTCCGCCCGAGGGTGCCTTTCCGGCATCCTTAGCCGGTGCCGCTTTCGGCGCTCCTGCCGCCGGCACTGCTCCCGGAGCTGCCGGTGCAGCCGCTTCGCCTTCAGCGGTCTCTGCAGCCGCCTTCTCTTTCTTAATCTTGAATTTGACTACCTTTACCTTCTGAAGGCCAAAGACGGAATCCTTCGTATCCCATTTTTCCTTATCCCTAAGGGTGCGGATACGTTCGTATCTTTTTAGTACAGACCTGTGCTGTTTGTCCTTATCCGATGACCTCAAACTAGGATGTTGCGACATCTCATTACCCCCTTTTAGCTAGTCATGCTTTGTTGCGCGGCCGTTCATTTCCGCGCTATTCTTTATTGCCCGCCCTCTTTTATATATGCATCAGGACGGACCTTCTTGACATTGGCAAGCGCTTTCAACGCGCTCTCCTTCGAACCGTAAGACCCCGCAGAAACTCTATAGTACTCGCCGTTTAGCGATAAGAAGGCATCAAACCCTATCTTCTTGAATCTATCCACATCCTGCAAGGCCGTCTCTCTATTTCTGTAAGTCCCCACCACTACGGTAAAAGACTTCTCCGACGCTGCCCTAAGCCTATCCCGATACGGCAATGTTGCCTTCGTCTGTGAGGCCGCGCCTAAAGACGGAAAAGTGCTGGCGGCCAACGCACTCTGCGGCCGCTGGGACTGCTTGGCACTTTTAACCTGAATAGCGGCCACCTGCGGAGGCCTTATAGGCGCGCTGTTCACACCTGAACCCATCGATTCGGCGCTTGGCCGCATCGACATCAACTCTCTCACGCGCATCTTCCCTACTTCAATGCCGAGAGCGTAAATTACCACCATGAGCATTATAATGCCTATGGATAAAAAGACCACCTTATCCAGGGTCAATGTAATTACAACGCCTAACTTTTCGAGATCCGGCTTGGGAAAAATATTAGCGAATCTAGGGAAACTCTTCTTAGGCTCATTGAAATGAAATAGTTCTTTTTGGTATTTTTGATCGTCCATAGCATTTTATGTGCGGTATTATAACATAAGGGCTTCCAAAAAGCAACTTCCTGAATAGTTACAAGTTTTAGGCAGTGCGGTATCCTGCTTCGAGGCACGCATGATAAGATGGTCTGAAAAACTTAATCTACGGACCTTGCCATTAATTCGCCTCTTCAATTTCGCGGATATTCAGCCGAAACAGCTTACCGGTCACGCTGACAGACGGGGTGGTAAGATCGCCTGATAGATGCACCGAAAAGCTCTTCCAACCGTCGCTCTCATCATTTAAAAGAGGTCCTGACAATTCCCTTGGAAGTTTCGCGAGCACAGGTTCGGAAAAATACGCCGTTATATCCAGCTTTACAGAGTTTATATTATAATATATATCTCCCGATATTTTTAATCTTATCTCTTTGCCGTTCGCCAAGAGGTCCTTTATCAACAGTTTGTCGGGATATCTCTCCACCGTGCCGGATATGCTGTCATACGACCACTTTCCGTCAAATGGAACCGCCACAAGGCCCGTCAGGCTGTCATAGGCAGCTGTGCCGGTGCCGGCTTTCGCTTGTGTAATAAAACGTACGCCGTGCATATCGAAACGGACCCTGACGGGTCCTCCCAGCAGTTTCTTAGTGACCTTTCCCAATTTTATATCCGCGGTGTCAGCGGCAAGGCCCCTGCCGCTCTTCTCTTCTGACACAGACAATCCTTTAAAGACAAACGCGCCTGTAGATCTCCTCTCGATCTCCTTATAAGAGATATTCAGGCCGTTCCCTTTTGCAAAGATATATATCGCTATCCTATCGAAGAAAAAGAATAATAGAATGGAAGAGGCAAGCAATATCAGCACTATATAGCCAAACCTGCTATTTCGTCTCATGGGGCCCCCAGCATATAGGGTCAAACTCGCACATGCCGCATTTGTCGTCCGACCTCTCCTTGAGTTTATCGAAGCTCAAAGCACTTATAGAATCCCAGACCTCTTTTATGAGAGATTCCAGGCGCAGGACCATATCTTCGGTAATATCTATGGTCTTAGTGACATGGTCGCCTTTTTTATAACCCTGCTTACGCAGATCGGCAAAGACCGGTTCTATGAAAACCAGCGCTCCCCGGCCCACCCGTCTGCCGCAGGATTCGTTCCTGTCTTTCTCAAAAAGCAGCTTATAACAGACCAGCTGCCGCAGATATCCGTCACATTCTTCGCTAGCCAGATCGCAGGATACGTCTATCTCCTTAAGGTGTTTATCCGGTTTTCCGGTCTTGTAATCGACTATCCTCACGACACCCTTCGCCTCATCCTCCCATTCCACCTTGTCATATTTCCCGGTAAAGATGATATTATCGCCTACTGTTATTAAAAGCTTCTTCTCCAGCCCGACCGGAATGACCGGGTTGCAAGAAACGGAATCGAACCAACCCTTTAAGGTCTTGGCCTTATTGATGCAATCCGCGCTCATCACCTTGTCGACCCCTTGGAATCTCAGCTCCTTCTTAAAGGCTTCCAGGAAGAATTGAAACGGCGGGAACTTCCTCGTCTCCATATAGATCCTGTACGTATCCTCAAGGGCCTTATGCACGCAATTACCGAAAACTAAACTTTTCTTTTTTGCGCCCGGAAGCTTCAAGACATCATTGTATAAAAATTTACGCTTGCAGAATATGTATGTGTTCAGCCGGGTAGGATTGAGCGAAAGGTTTTTGATCATATCACGCAGAACCTCATCCGTGCCGATGAAGGGGTCCTGGGCATCCGTCACAACGAGGGACTTTTCGAGCAGTTCCTCTTCGTTATCATGTTCGGGCACCTCTTTAGATATCCCGAGACTGGATATATATTGGCTGGACATCGAGGCGTCGCTCGGGCTTGCGGTAAATATAAGATTCGACTTTGCCCGCGTCATTGCCACATAGAAGAGCCTGGTCTCGTCCTGATACGCGAGGAGCTTCTGGGCCTCTTTATCCACATCTTTTCTTGTGCTGAAGAGGTCTGAAGGGAATTTTATCTTATCCGGTATCGGCCTGGCGGGCCAATTTTTGTTATCAAGACAAAATGGAATTATCACCGATTTGAACTCCAGGCCCTTGGAACCGTGGGCGGTATATATACGTACGCCCGCCTGGGTAAGCGTCGCGAGATTCCCCTGCACAGGCAGACCGTGTTCGCGCTTGGTCCTCAGTTCCAGCATGAGATCATCCAGCCTGATGCCCGGTTTGGCTATGTCCGTCGCCTTAATCATATTGATGAAAGCGACCAGGCTCCTGAGCTGCCTTATCCGCAGTAATTTATTTTTGGAATACTGTTTAAGCAAAAAACCGAACATGTTCGAACTTTTCACAAAGTCCATCAGCGCGGCGTGGATAGGCTTGCTTCTCGAGTCGGTTAAAAGATCGGAAATGATCTGTGCGGCACGCTCCATCTTTGGCCTTTCGGTGAATTTTACTTCCGATCGGCCTGAATGAAAATACCCAAGAAATTCGGCAAGGATGGATGTCGGATCTTTCTTTCTATCCAACCTAAGATTGTTAACGAACGAGACGAACCTCAAGACATCCTCAAGCGGTATCTCGAGATAATCGGCCGTTAAAACTTTATAAAGAGCAAGATCTTTAAGATCGTAATCTTTGGGGTCAAGGTGCATCAGATCGAGCACATCCATGAGCTGCTTCACCCGCACCTCTCCGCTTATATCCTCTTTCCCATCGGTAGCATACGGTATGCCTGCCCTGAGAAACGCATCGATCACCCTAAGGATATCGCTCCTCTTTCTCACCAATACCGCTATGTTGTTGTACGGGAACTCTTTATCTTCCGCCGTAGAGGTTTTATCCGATTCTATTCCGAGCTTCAGCTCCTTTATCTTGTCTACTATATATATGAGCTCTTCCTCCACTGTCGAGAACTCTTTAAAGATCAATTCCTTTACCCCGTAATCCTTCCTGGCCTCAAGGATCTTGACCTCCATGCGCTCCTTGGCGGGGATGGTCCCTATCACACGGGTTGACGCCTCGATGAGATCCTTATCGGAACGATAGTTCTCTTTCAGCGAAACAACTTTCAGCCCTAAAAATCTCTCAGACAATATCTTGAAGTTCCCGACATTCGCCCCTTGAAAACGGTATATGGATTGGTCATCATCGCCAACGCATAAAAGGTTGGGGTTCTTGTAGTCCAGGAGCGTAAAGAGGAGGTCGAGCTGGGCCCCGTTCGTATCCTGATATTCGTCGACCATAACATACCGGTAAATATCCTGATACTCTTTTTTAAGTGCGGCCTCTTTCTTTAAGGCCTCCGTGGCAAATATGATCATATCGTCAAAGTCATATCTTCCGCGTTCGTCAAAGACCTCTTTATTCTTGCCCTCTTTGAGCTTTTCATACATATCATAAACTATGGAGAAGGCCTCCAGCCGCTCTGCATACTTAGCCTCCATGTTCCGGTACCGGCTCTTCTTGTTGCCGATATACCGTTTAAATGCTCCGGCATCAATACCCTCCTTCTTCAGTTCGCTTATCTTCTGCAATATCTCTTTTAAATATGTATAAGGAGCTCTGAACGGGCGTATGGCATCCAGCCCTTTTACATTGTCCAGTATGTGCTCAACGCACCTCATCCGCTCGACATCGTCCATCTGGATCTTATCGCCCGCGTAGTTCGCGGCTTCCTCCGATTCCTGTATTATCGAATTGGCAAAACTATGGAAAGTGCCGACCTCTATCTCGTAGCCCCTCTGCCCTATAACTTTCGCCAGCCTCTCCTTCATCGCCTTCGCCGCGGAATTTGTGTAGGTAAGTATGAGGATATTATCCGGTTTGACGGGTTTGGTCTGCAGAATATGGGCTGCCCGCACAGACAAGAGCTGGGTCTTGCCGGTCCCGGGACCCGCCAAGACCAAGAGGGGGCCGTCAACGGTATCGACCGCAGCCTTCTGGTGCTTATTCAACTCATCATAAAACTTGGAATAGCTGTTCATTGCTGGATTTTTTATTGGGGTGGTTGCTGTCAGGTGGCCGTATTGTCTTTAAGAAATTTTTCCACTTTAGCGATGGTCCTGGCGTCTCTTGTATAGCTATATCCGGTCGTGGATGTGGCCCTGTCGGCAACCAATATCTTACCGGCCACAAGCTCTTCGAGGGCTTCTTTTACCTTAAGCCTGTCTTCACTTATCCATGTAGCAACGCCGCGAGGAGTATCTATCGAGGCCTGATTTTCATGAAAAAATCTTACAATCTTTAAATGCACCGCAGATCTTATTATCTTAGATATGTCCATAAAGTTCCTTCTCTAAAGATAGCCTTATATCCTTTCGCTTCAAAACACTTACAAAGACCTCTACCACCTTAGGATCAAATTGAGTACCGGAGTTTTTCTTGATCTCCTCCGCGGCATCATCTATCGTCTTGGCTATTCTGTAAGCCCTCTTAGTTATCATGGCTTCGAAAGCGCTCACCACCGCCATTATCCTGGCCCCAAGAGGTATCTGATCTTTCTTCAATCCCTTGGGATACCCGGTCCCGTCATAGTTCTCATGATGATGGAGTATTATCGGGGCGGCGGACCTTAGGGCTTTCATATGCTTAACTATCTCTACGCCCGCCATCGGATGTTCTTTTATCAAATCGAACTCTTTGCCGGTAAGCTTGGTCGGCTTCGTCAAAAGCTCGTACGGAACTATTATCTCCCCTGCGTCATGCAGAATCGCGGCATACTCCAGGCTCTTGAGATCTCCTAAGGGTATGCGCATCTCCTGCCCCATGGCAAGAGCTATCTTTAAAAATGAAGCGCGCGGCACATAGGTCCCGGGCGCTCTAGTATCCAGAACCTTGGCTAATGCCTTTATGCTCCCCATCGTCAGCTTTTCCTGTTCCTTATATAGCTGGGCGTTTTTTATAGCTATTACCGCCTGCTCGGCAAGCGTTGACATTATCTCCTGATCGAAAGACCCGAACTCTTTCTTGTCGATCTTATCGTAAACTGTTATGACCCCGATGACATCTTCGTCTATGAGCGGAACTGCCAGATAATCATGCCCGCGCACAGGGCGGCCGAATTTAACGGCCTTGCCCGGCGCCCATTTACCCACCTTAACCTTCTTAAGCCTTATGGATTTTTCCCTCAGGTCCACGGTTGCCTTCGGAAGAAGTATCTTGCGTTTCGAATCTATCAGTTTTATCGAACATCTGTTTGCGCGCATTATCTGAAGAGAGAGCCGGGCGATCCTGGGGAGCAGCTCATTAAGATCCAGCGTGGAGCTTATCAGTCTATGGACGGTATGAACTGTCGATAGGGCGATCGCGCGCGGTCTGAGCGTCTCGTAAAGCCTTGAAAGCTCAAGCTCTTTCTGTATCTCCCGGACTATCGTGTCCGTAAAAGCCGAGAATATATCCAATATTTGCGCAGATACGTCTTTTTTAGCATAACATGCTCCTATATACCCATAAAGTTTTTCGCCTTGCGTTATCGGATACACAAAACCATGCAGCCCTCTTGCGCAATCAAATTTTACCAGCGCCTTGGACTCCGAGGCTTTCTTGACAATAGAAAAAAGCTCGTTTACACACCCTTGACGGCTCAGCTCAGAGCCTTTTTTTAGATATGGGCAGGCCACGTTGATCTGCGCGCTAAGTTCGTTAATCCTGGGGTTGGGCCTCTCGATTATCCACCAGCAGGCGGGTTTTAAATAGCAGGCAAAGCACTCCTCTTCCCTCTTTAGGCTTATGCTCTTTTTGAGCTTTTCGAAGAGTTCTTTTTGGTAAAGGTGGTTATTGTTCAGGTCGTCCATATAAAAATTATAGTCCTCTAAATGCTGCTATGTCAAGGGGCTTGCGGAGTCCGTATTCTCATCGGCGGATTGCGGCTCGAAAGCCTCTTTGGTAGTTTTATCGAAAAACATGAAATACAATATTATCCCGTTAAGGAGCGTTCCTATGGGAAAGAGGAATAACAGGATACATGAAACTATTATCTGCCAAACTCGCGCCATCGGATTGAGGCGAATAAGCTGTCGATTGATTAGTATCAGCAGAACCGCGGGAACAGAAAACAGTATTACCAGCAGGATCAATAATATACCGACCAGGAGATAGTTAGAATATCCCCCGGATGAACTATATCGTCCAATGAACGCCGTCAATGTAACTATCGATATAAGGATAACGATTATGAAATCGATAACAATGGTTATGGTATTGACCGCCCTTGAAAACTGAACCCCGAACGGCATCTTTGTCTTCATAGCCCCTCCCGACAATCCTAATTTGGATCTATTTCGATCTCTTTAAAAAATCCAAGCGCAACACCGAGGCCACCATCTCCGCCATGCTATTTACCACTTCGGCGACGCTCTCCTTTGGCTTGGGGGCCCTGATCCGTTTACTATCATTCGCGGCGCCAGTGAATAGCGCTTTCGTTTGGGCTGGACTCTTTTCTATGCGCGCAACATCATTTCTGTTATGCGTAACCGTACCTCCGCCTATATCTATAACAACTCCTTGCCCTGACTGTGAAACTACGGCCCCTTTCACCTTACCGCCATTCTTCAGATATACAATATCGGCAAAAGCGATATTACTGATAATTAATAAAGATACGACTACACCTGCCGCAACCGATCCGCTTAAAACCTTGACCATCTGGCGCCTCCTTAAAATGCGCGCGATCCTTACGCGTTAAACCCTTTCGTACGGTTCAAAAAACTTCTTATACTCATCAAGCGCATACCTATCCGTCATCCCTGCTATATAATCGCAGATCACTCTATGCTTATCCTCTTTTCCCAGGCGATCTTGTGTGTTCGGGGGAAGCTGTTCCGGCCTGTCGCAATATACCTTGAATAAACTGGTAATGAACCTGTATGCCTTGTTCGACATGCGCACAACCCTATAATGCTGATAAAGATTCCGCATCAGGAATTCTCTCATCGGCAGACGCAGGCTCTCCATCGATTTCGAGACAGTGACCAGGCGTTCAGGGAAATCGATCACATCCCGAGTTTTTTTGATTTTGAATTTTTTAATATTATGCTCGGTCTGATTTATGACATCCGTAACTTGGCTGTTTATTAAGGAGCGTATTATCTGATACTTTCTTATCTCGTCCTTTATGCGGGGATATTTCCGCCGGACCTCTCTGTCTTTATCGCGCCACAACCCTACGCGCCTAAGATCCGATTCTTTTATCAACCCGCTCGTTATGCCATCGTCCAGATCATGGTTATCGTAAGCTATCTCATCGGCTATATCCACAACTTGAGCCTCAAGTATCGGGGACCCTTCCGTTTCGAACGGCGTATGAGGTGCGGGCCTGTCGAAATGGGTTGAATGCTTTATTATACCTTCCCTGACCTCATACGTAAGGTTCAATCCCTTAAAATCCGGATAACGTTCTTCCAGATGGTCAACCACCCTTAACCCCTGGGCGTTATGCTCAAAACCGCCGTAATCCTGCGTCAATGCATTCAGGGCATCTTCGCCGGCGTGGCCAAAAGGGGTATGCCCGAGATCGTGGGCGAGGCTTATCGCCTCCACAAGATCTTCGTTCAGACGAAGCGCCCTGGCAATGGAACCGGCTATCTGACTAACTTCAATGGTGTGAGTCAGGCGGGTGCGGTAGTAGTCGCCTTCATGATTAACAAAAACCTGGGTCTTGTACTCCAGTCGGCGGAATGCGGTTGAATATATTATGCGGTCTTTATCGCGTTGATAACACGGGCGGTAGCTATGCTCTTCCTCTTTATATTGCCTGCCCCTGCTCAAGCGGCTCTTCTGCGCATATGGCGCAAGCTGCTCTTCCAGATTTTCCAGATCACGCCTTTTGAGCATAGGCTTTTTCAACCTTCTTATTTTCTCAATAATTTGAACATCGCGTCCAATGACTCCGACACTACTTTCGTATCGCCGATGACGGGTATAAAATTTGTATCCCCATTCCAGCGGGGAACGATATGGATATGGACGTGGCCGGCAAATCCGGCTCCGGCGACCTTCCCTATATTGATGCCTATGTTATAACCGTGAGGGGCGAGTTTTTTATCAAGCTTCTTCGTGGTCTTATTCACCAGCGCCATCATGTCGGCAAGCTCATCGGCGGAAAGGGCATCAAGGCTCTTTACGTGCCTGTACGGAGATACCATAAGGTGGCCGTTATTATACGGATAGATATTAAGCATCGAAAACGAGAATTTCGATCTATCGATGATGTATCTGTTTTTATCGTTTGAATTTTTTACGCCGCAGAATATGCATCGCTTCTGCTTTCTGAGATATATGAACTTACTCCGCCACGGAGCCCAAAGCTTGTCCATCACTGCCCTCCCACATCGCTTAGCAGCTTGGCGCGCGCATCCTCAAAGAACGGCTCGGCAAAGTGCGAATGCCAGGTCCTCTCTTCGAACGTCCTCTCTTTTACCATCTTCAAAAAATTCTTAAACTCTTCATAATAGCTGCCGTATATATGGAAGCTATCGCTTATATCGACATACCTGCCTACAGTCACCTTGTCTCCAAGCTTAGCGGCGATGCGCTGGGCCATCTGCCTCTGAAGATCGGTAAGGGCGAATATATTCATAAAGCTTGCCTTGTAAGCATCCCTGGAACGCCAGTGCGTATTCATATTTAAAGAATACCCTTCCCCTTCCAGCTTAACCAGCCTGGCCCATAGCCTCTGCAGGCACGGCGGATCATCCGTGATAGGATCCGTCTTTGGATTCCATGTTATGGCCTGAGCCCTTCGGGAATAAGGAGTAGCCGCCAGCTTATCGACCATATAGCCTATCTGGTCAACGCGCTTGCCTTCGATCTCATAATTGGAAAGCCTCTGATGATACGTATATGTCCACTTTCCCTCTTCAGGTTTTATCCAATGGTCATGTATGCCGTCGACCACCTCCTGCCTGTACACCTCCAGGTCCTCCAACCCGCCCGGAAAAGCCCGGTGTATGCGCGGCTCTGCCATCGGATCCTCGACCACCATGATCATCGTGCAATCCCGGCTCATGGGATCGCCCGGCTTGTCGTATTCGGTCCTCATATTCGAACCGTTCTCCCACGTATCCTTTACCGCCTTTTCCCATGCCTCAGGGAGCGTCTTGCCTTCCACTTTTATGACAGGTATCTCATTCTTCATGATTATAGCTTTATTATCCTTCCCTCTATTTTTTTACCAGATACCTCCAGCACACCATACGAATTCGACTTGGCAAATATGTTGTCCGTAGGGGATCCTGGGTTAAAGAACAATACGTCATTCTTCTTTATGTTCAAGGCCGCGTGAGAGTGGCCGAAGACGATGGCATCCACGTCACTGAACTGGCCTCTCACGGTATCGACCAGATCTGACGGCGCTCCGTGACCATGGACAAGCCCTATCCTGACCTTCTCTATCTCGATAACTTCCTTCTGATTTAATATATTACGAAGGTCGGAACTATCCATATTACCGAAAACGGCTTTGATGGGTTTTAATTTTTTAAGTTTATTATAAATTTCTTTTTCAACGAAATCACCGGCATGAATTATCATATCAACATTCGGGATCTCTTCGTATATTTTATCCGGAAGGTCGTGCGCTACTCGCGGGATATGCGTATCGGAGATGACCAATATCTTCATAAAACGACTATCCTCTCCTTGCCATAGAGCTCTAAAACGGAATTAACGTTATTTATGTCCCATATGGCTATCTTTAGTTCCTTAGCTATCAGCTTGGCATTCTCATCGATACCGCGCAGCGGCATGATGATCTTGTTGGATATCTTGCAGTCCAGGGATTTCGTGTTGCGGACATACGTTATTATATCGTTCTCGCTGACATTGGTCTCATACGGCTGCGCTATCCAGTAATTACCTCTAAAAGAGGCCGATACATAGGTCTTGGAATCCGAAAATGACTTGAGTTCAACCTTGGTAAAATGCGGGAGTCTCATATTACGAGACTCGAACTGCACCAGCTCATTGGAAAAGCGGTTGAATAACTCGGTGATCCTCGACCCTACGGACTTAGATGACTCCGACACAAAATTGGCTATATAAGACCGGACATCGGAGGTAAAGAGGGCTATCTTGTCGAAAGTGCCGTCTATCAGAAGGTCCTTTCGGCGCTGATAAACATATTTGAGCCAAAATTCCAGCATCACGTCGTCTATTTTATAAAAGGCGCCGTTTTTGGAAACTATGCCGAGCTCGATCATATGGATCAGCCCCTTGGTCACCTCTCCCTGCTTCATCTTCCGCGAGCGCGCTATCTCCACCGGCTTATTATGCCCCATCGCCAGCGTTATCAACATGGAGAGGTAGGACTCCTTCGACTTATTGTCAAGCAGGTTAAATATGAAATTCAGGAGATACTGATGGATTATGCCGTTAGCGTTATATACAAGGTCCAGGATCGCCTCTGCGGCAATCTCTTCGCTCACATAGCTCGACATCCTCTCGGTGGCAATGCTCTTTATGGCCGCAACGAGCTTTTCCAGATAGAACGGATTGCCGTCGGTAAACGCTATGAGAAACTTTTTAAGCGGGTCCTCGATCTCAAACCCGCCGAGCTTTATGTCTATGAAACGGCCGGCCGATGCCGCCTCAAAGTTAGAGACCTTCACCACCTCGAAGTTGCCGAAAAGCAGCGATAATTTTTCCGATATGATCTTCTTTATCGCCTGATTCCTGGAGCTGGATACTATATACATTGTATCCTTCTGGACCATTATCACTTTTCCAAAACTTAAAAACGGGTTCTTCACTCCCAGGTTCTCAAGATTGTCAAACTCATCCAGGATCACCACGCACGAAAGGCCCGCTTCGTTCTTCAATTCCGAGGTAAGCCCGAGCAGGTTCATGTAGGCTTCGTCGATATCGCCGCGGTCTATCGACCCGTTCACCTGCCGGATGGACAAGAAAAGTTTCGGCAGCATCTTTTGCGACCTTTCCATAAGCAGATCAAGATCCGTGCTTACGCTTTCACCGATCTTCCGCAGCGCGTTATACAGTATAGTGGCGATGAATTTATTCGCAAAAGACCGGAACGGCTCCTTGACCACTTCTATATAAACAGGGATGAACCCCTCTTCCTGGACGGTATGCAGAAAATGAAGTATGATCGAAGATTTTCCGGCAAGGCTTTGACCGGTCAGCGCTACATTCTGCCTGTAGCCGTCCTTCAGGGCCATCACCCTTTTATTCAACAGCTCCAGGACCTCTTCTCTGCCGAAAAACTTCTCGCCGACCATCGGTTCGCTGAACATATAAACATCCTTTAATTACCGCGTCAGATACGTGGTAGGGTTTTGGGGCCGCCCATCTTTACGTATTTCGAAATGCAGACTGGCTTCCTTCGCGCGCCCTGTCTTACCGACCTTCGCTATGGTATCATTCTGAGAAACTTCATCTCCGACCTTTACCAATATTTCGGAATTATATGAATAAACCGTCTGATAGTTGTCTCCATGGTCAATTATAACAGTCTTGCCAAACCCTTTTAATTGCGAATCACAATATACCACCCGGCCTGCTCTAGAGGCTCTTACATTTAACCCCTCCGGGGCTTTAATGTCAATCCCTTTATTTGTGCCGCCATTAACTTTTGATCCAAATGCATACAACGTAGATCCTTCTACCGGCCAGACAAAAGACCCGCCCTTGCTTTTATATTTTGGATAGGTCGTCTTAGTATAGGATGCGGTTTTGCCAGAATATTTTTTTGAGGGGCGCGGTATGCTCAGCACCTGCCCCGCCGATATCGAAGTCGAATCGGACAAAGAGTTTGCCCTCGCTATATCATTCACATTGACGCCGTATGCCTTAGAGATGCTCCATAGCGTTTCTCCGGCATGAACGGTATGCTGAACTGCCGCGAACGACACGGCCGCCGGTTGGCTTGGCATTATCGGCGTCATAGCGCGCGAAGAGGTGACGCGTGAAGAGGTCGTGGCGCAGCCGCTTAATATACACAGTAACAATGCTAAAATTGGAGCGGGTGAAGGGAGTCGAACCCTCGTAACCAGCTTGGGAAGCTGGAACACTAGCCGTTGTGTTACACCCGCATAATTTTTACGAACGTCTTTCACTCTTATCTCTCTATCGTAAAGATATAAACTAAAATTTAGTTATCTCTCTAAAATGTTTGCATCTTCTCTCTATATCGGAACGCGATATCCTTAGAAGCTTGGAAACGCTAAAATCTTCTACGGCAAAAGACGCCATCACGCTTCCGTATATTACCGCCTGGCGCATCACTTTTTCATTCAATTTACGAGCCCTGCTCAAGAATCCAATAAGCCCCCCGGCGAATGTATCTCCGGCGCCGGTAGGATCATACACGTTCTCCAGCAAATACGCCGGCGCAACGAAAGATCCATGCTTCGAGAAGTAAGCGACTCCGTGCTCTCCCCTTTTTACTATAACCGCCTTAGGGCCGAGAGATATTATGGATTTAGCGGCCTTTATCAGATTATATTCGCCGCTGAATT